>Ga0102593_1000099_pt1 | contig 231819 bp, 192 predicted proteins | sample AraplaCol_mMS_r2_2_FD_76862 | JGI IMG/M metagenome (GOLD analysis project Ga0102593, IMG submission 76862) | Arabidopsis root microbial communities from North Carolina, USA - plate scrape MF_Col_mMS_r2 (SPADES assembly) (version 2) | ecosystem: Host-associated > Plants > Roots > Endosphere...
GGCGTCGCGCCGTGCGCTGGAGCGCGCGGGCTGGACACCGGGCGACCTGGACCTGATGGAGATCAACGAAGCGTTCGCGGCGCAGGCGCTGGCGGTGCACAAGCAGATGGGCTGGGACACGTCGAAGGTGAACGTGAACGGCGGGGCGATCGCGATCGGCCACCCGATCGGTGCGTCGGGCTGCCGGATTCTGGTGACGCTGCTGCACGAGATGGCCAAGCGCGATGCGAAGCGCGGGCTGGCGTCGCTGTGCATCGGCGGCGGGATGGGTGTCGCGCTCGCGGTCGAGCGTCCGTAACCGGCCGTCCGTAACCGGCCGTTCGCCATCGGCGAACCGAATCCGTGCGCCGGCCGATTGCGGCTTCGGCCGGCGTCACGTGAAGTCAGAGGGGGCTCCGGCAGCTCTCGAAACCAAAAAATGGAGTGAGATTTATGTCTCAGCGAATTGCGTACGTAACGGGCGGGATGGGCGGCATCGGCACCAGCATCTGCCAGCGCCTGTCGAAAGACGGCTTCAAGGTGGTCGCAGGCTGTGGCCCGAACTCGCCGCGCCGGGTGAAATGGCTCGAGGACCAGAAGGCGCTCGGCTACGACTTCATCGCATCGGAAGGCAACGTCGGCGACTGGGACTCGACCAAGGAAGCGTTCGACAAGGTCAAGGCCGAAGTCGGCGAGATCGACGTGCTGGTCAACAACGCGGGCATCACGCGCGACGTCGTGTTCCGCAAGATGACGCATGAAGACTGGACCGCCGTGATCGACACCAACCTGACGAGCCTGTTCAACGTCACGAAGCAGGTGATCGACGGGATGGTCGAACGTGGCTGGGGCCGCATCATCAACATTTCGTCGGTGAACGGCCAGAAGGGGCAATTCGGCCAGACGAACTACTCGACCGCGAAGGCCGGTATTCACGGCTTCACGATGTCGCTCGCGCAGGAAGTCGCGACGAAGGGCGTGACGGTCAACACCGTGTCGCCGGGCTACATCGGCACCGACATGGTGAAGGCGATCCGCCCCGACGTGCTCGAGAAGATCGTCGCGACGATCCCGGTGCGGCGTCTCGGCGGCCCCGAGGAAATCGGCTCGATCGTCGCGTGGCTCGCGTCGAACGATTCCGGCTTCGCGACGGGCGCCGACTTCTCGCTGAACGGCGGCCTGCACATGGGCTGAGCGTCCGGGCTGCGCCGGCCGGGTGGCCGCGCAGCCGGGCGTTTTCCGAAGGCCCCCGCCTCCCGGATTCGGGCGGCGGGGATTCGTCACTTGCGCTACGCTGCACTCAAAGGCGTTACATGACTACTACAAAGAAGACGGCCGAACGGCTCATCAAGAAGTACCCGAACCGCCGGCTCTACGATACAGAGACAAGCACGTACATTACGCTGACCGACGTGAAGCAGCTCGTGCTGGAGCAGGAGGATTTCAAGGTCGTCGATGCGAAATCCAATGAAGACCTGACGCGCAGCATTCTCCTGCAGATCATCCTCGAAGAGGAAAGCGGTGGCGTGCCGATGTTCTCGTCGTCGATGCTGTCGCAGATCATCCGTTTCTACGGTCATGCGATGCAGGGCATGATGGGCACGTACCTGGAAAAGAACATCCAGGCGTTCATCGACATCCAGAACAAGCTCGCGGATCAATCGAAGAACCTCTACGAAGGTAACGCGATGAATCCGGAAGTCTGGTCGCAGTTCATGAACATGCAGGCGCCGATGATGCAAGGGATGATGACGAGCTACATCGAGCAGTCGAAGAACATGTTCGTGCAGATGCAGGAGCAGATGCAGAACCAGGCGAAGTCGATGTTCAGCACGTTCCCGTTCAAGCAGCCGGGCACGCCGGAGCCCGAAAAGAAGTAACGGTTTCGCGGCAGGCCGGCCGTGGCGGCGCGAGCCGTCGAGCGTCGGCGCCGCGAAGCGGGGCGGTCGGTCGCCGTCGTGCATTCGGGCACGACGATGCGCGGTTGCCGTCTGCCGGAAGAAATCGCCGACGGTCGTCCAGGATCGTCGGCACCGAATGCCCGTGCCCGGTATGCGCGGGCATCGTCGTTCTCCAGTCGATCGAGATCCAGTCCATACGAACGAAAGCCCGGGCGCGCCGCGCCGGATGGGGCGCGTTTGCTCCCGCGCGGACGCTCGCCTGTCGTACCATAAGCGGCGCTGCACGGAAGCCGCTTATGGCGAACGCGATTGCGGTTCCCGCGTAGGGCGAGAGGTGCGGTGCCGCGTCGATGCGCAGCGGCCGAGAAAAACAAATCGACTGAGAGAGAGCATGCGAGGGATTCGAACGGCATCGACCGGCAGGCTGGCCGGTCTTGCTGCGATGTTCATGATGGGTGTCGGCCTGGCCTTGCCGAGTTTTGCGATGGATTGCGCGAAAGCCGTCCAGCCGATCGAGAAGCGCATTTGCGCGAACCCCGCGCTGCGCGCGGCCGATGCGCGGTTGAATGCAGCCTATGCGGGCGCGCTGAAGGCCGCGCCGGACGCCGCCATCCGCGGCATGCTGGTGCGTAGCCAGCGCCGCTGGCTCGACGCGCGCAACAAGCGCCTCGATACCGATTACGAAGGCCATCGGCTGGCCGTCGACGAAGTGCGCAAGGCCTTCGATCGGCGTGCCGCCGTGCTGGCCGACCGATCGGGCGAAGGGCTGATCGCGCGAGCACTGGCTGAACGGCAGTGGCTCGCGAAATACAGCGGCGGCCCGCTGGCCGGCTTCGATGCAAACTGCGATTTCATCCCCGACGATGCGAGTGGCGCGCATGTCTCTTATGCGTGTTTCGGCGCGATTCACGTGCAGCATCATGCGCGGGTATGCAGCCAGAGCGAGGACTGGGCGACCGGCGCGGTCTACCAGTATCGTCTGGTGAGCGCGGCCGATGGCGGGAAGGTGCATCCGGTGGCGTTCTGCGAAGCGCAAGGCGCGCATGCATGCGACAGCGGCAGCGCGCAGGCGGGATGGGTGCGTGCCGCGGCGCCCGGCGGCGAGAGCCGTACACCCGCGCCGGTGACGGGCCTACCGCAGCTCGATGCCGAATTGTGGCCGCTCGGCGATGGCGGCGATGCGGCGTGGTTCGATCGGTGTCTGACCGCGCCGGTGTTTCCGGATGCGTATTGACGCGCAGCGTTCGGTGTTCGAGCAGGGCCCGCGATGGCGGGCTTTTTTGTTGCGTCGGCAACGCGTGCACGCGCGGCTGGTGGCAAACGATCATTTGCATCGACGCCACGCGCGCATGCGCGAGGTCATGCGAAATGATCGACTGCCTGCCGGCGCGTAACCACGCTGCAGGATCGCTGGTTCCGGCTGGCGTGACGCGCTTCGTCCTGACTCAGTGCGCCGGGCCGAAATCCTGATCGTCCTCCGACGGCGGCAGGTCGAGCACGAGCTTGACGGCGCTGTAGTTGGCCTTGAGCGAGAACACGCGGCCGATCACGAGAAACGTCTGCCGGGAGTTTTCGAGTTCGACGAAGTCGCCCGGTTGCGGGACGTGCGCACCCTGGTCGTAGGAAAAGCTGGTGCTGGTCTGTTCGCCGATGGCTTCTGCGGCGTGTTCGGTGAATTCGATCGTGAGGTGGGTAGTCATGCGAGCCCCGTTGGGTCGATTGAAGGGAATGGATGCCGCGATTTTCGCATAGCGGCCGATCGCCGCCGTGCCGATTCTTGGTCGGCGCGTTTGATCGACGGGGCGTTGCGTCTTTGCTGACATTCGGCCACCGGCGACAGCGCATTATTTCCCGGCGTCGCTCGCGCGTTTCCTTGAAAAGCGCCGAGTCGCCCATCCTTTTATCTCGGCCCAGTATTCCTTTCCCAGCAGCGCGACGGCAGCGACGAACACGATTTCGCCGATCACGACCAATGCCGGGATCACGAACGCCTTGTTCGGAATGGACGTGAACGGAAGGATCGGCACCGCGATCCAGTACAAGAGCACGACGCCCAGTAGCGCCAGGCCGGTCTTCTTTCTGATGTTCAGTTGTTTTGCTGGGGGCATCGAAATGTCCTTCTGACATGGATCGAGCAGGGTGGATTGCCCTGACGTTGCCTGGCCGGGGAAGTCGCGTCCGACGCTCAGCCGGTTTCGTGCTGATGACGCCGGTTCGCGACAAGAAAATTAATAAACGGAGTGGTTCGTCGCATTATGTGCAGCAGTGGTGACGGACGTCAATCCCGATCGCCGGGCGAGCGGATGGACATTTGAACGTCGAGTTCGGAATTGGGAGGGAAAGGGCGCGCTCAACCACGCATAGCCAGCCGGCATACCATTGTCCGGGGCACCCGGCACGCATCCGCGCCCATGACCGTTCGCGAGCGGGACAACGAAAAACGGCACCTTGGCCCTGTTTTTTCATGCAGGCGGCGGCTTCGAAAGCGTGCGGCGATACCTGTCGTCGGGTAGAGCGCGGCAGCAGGGCGGGATCGCGTCGCCCAGCACCGCTATGGGAAGCTCGTCCGATCCGACACGCGCTGGTCCTTCCCCGCGCTCATTTTGGCTCGCCGCCCCTAAATCGCTGTAAACTCACGCTTTTGCTGCCACGCCCCCACATTCCAGATGTCCCAATCCCCCAAAGTAGGGTTCGTATCCCTCGGCTGCCCCAAAGCGCTCGTCGATTCCGAACAGATCATCACGCAACTGCGCGCCGAAGGTTATGAAATCTCCGGCAGCTACGACGGCGCCGACCTCGTCGTCGTGAACACCTGCGGCTTCATCGACGAAGCCGTGCAGGAAAGCCTCGACGCGATCGGCGAAGCGCTGACCGAGAACGGCAAGGTCATCGTCACCGGCTGCCTCGGCGCGAAGTCGAGCGCGAGCGGCTCGAACCTGATCGAGGAAGTCCACCCGAAGGTGCTCGCCGTCACCGGCCCGCACGCGGTGGGCGAAGTGATGCAGGCCGTGCATTCGCATCTGCCGAAGCCGCATGATCCGTTCGTCGACCTCGTGCCCGCGGCCGGCATCAAGCTCACGCCGCGTCACTACGCATACCTGAAGATCTCCGAAGGCTGCAACCACCGCTGCACGTTCTGCATCATCCCGTCGATGCGCGGCGATCTGGTGTCGCGTCCGGTCGCCGAAGTGATGCTGGAAGCCGAGAACCTGTTCAAGTCGGGCGTGAAGGAACTGCTCGTGATCTCGCAGGACACGAGCGCATACGGCGTCGACGTGAAGTACCGCACGGGCTTCTGGAACGGCAAGCCGATCAAGACGCGCATGACCGACCTGGTCGCCGCGCTCGGCGAACTCGCCGCGCAGTACGGTGCGTGGGTGCGCCTGCACTACGTGTATCCGTATCCGAGCGTCGACGAAGTGATTCCGCTGATGGCCGAAGGTCCGTTCAAGGGCCACGTGCTGCCGTATCTCGACGTGCCGTTCCAGCATGCGCACCCGGAAGTGCTGAAGCGCATGAAGCGTCCGGCGAACGCCGAGAAGGTGCTCGAGCGCGTGCAGAAGTGGCGCGAGATCTGCCCGGACCTGACGATCCGCAGCACGTTCATCGCGGGCTTCCCCGGCGAGACGGAAGAACAGTTCGAAACGCTGCTCGACTTCATCCGCGAAGCAGAACTCGATCGCGTCGGCTGTTTCGCGTATTCGCCGGTCGAAGGCGCGACCGCGAACGACCTGGACGGCGCGCTGCCGGACGAGGTTCGCGAGGAGCGTCGCGCGCGCTTCATGGAAGTGGCCGAGGAAGTGTCGGCGAACCGCATGCAGCGCAAGGTCGGCAAGACGCTCAAGGTGCTGATCGACGAAGTCAGCGCGGAAGGCGGCATCGGCCGTACGGCCGCCGATGCGCCGGAGATCGACGGTGTCGTCTACGTCGAGCCGGCGGCGAAGGCATCGAAGCGCTACAAGGTCGGCGATTTCGTCTCCGTGAAGATCACGGGTGCCGACGGCCACGATCTGTGGGGCGAGGTGTAAGCGATGGCCGCTGCATTCCCGGAGATCCTCGCGCTCGGCGAGGCGATGATCGAATTCAACCAGTCGCAGCCGGGGCATCCTGAATTCCTGCAGGGCTTCGGCGGCGACACGTCGAACTTCTGCATCGCGGCGGCGCGCCAGGGCGCGTCGACGGGCTTCGTGTCGGCGATCGGCGACGATCCGTTCGGCCGCCTGCTGGCCGACATGTGGGCATCGGAGCGCGTCGACACGACGTACGTGCGGATCGACCGCTCGGCGCCGACCGGCGTGTATTTCGTCACGCATGGCGCCGACGGCCACCAGTTCGACTATCTGCGCGCGGGGTCGGCCGCGAGCCGCTATGCGACGGGCGATTTGCCGCTCGACGCGCTGGCGGCCGCGAAAGCCGTGCACCTGTCGGGCATCAGTCTTGCGATCAGCACGGCCGCGTGCGACGCGGCATTCGCGGCGATCGACCATGCGCGTCGCCACGGCGCGAAGGTCAGCTTCGACACGAACCTGCGCCTGAAGCTGTGGCCGCTGGCGCGTGCCCGCGCGGTGATGCGCGAGGCGCTGCGCCAGACCGACATCTGCCTGCCGAGCTGGGACGACGTCACGGCGCTCACGGGCGCGAACGATCGCGACGCGATCGTCGACGCGATGCTCGAACACGGGCCGCAGGTCGTCGCGTTGAAACTCGGCAAGGAAGGCGCGTATGTCGCGACGCCGAACGAGCGGCGCGTCGTGCCGGGCTTCGCGGTCGAGGCCGTCGACGCGACCGGCGCGGGCGACTGCTTCGGCGGCGCGTTCGTCGCGCGGATCGTCGCGGGCGACGATCCGTTCGCGGCCGCGCGTTATGCGAACGCGGCGGCGGCGCTGTCGACGACCGGTTACGGCGCGGTCGCGCCGATTCCGCACCGCGAGGCGGTGGAACGCCTGATGCAGGGCTGACGCGACACACGCAAGCCGGCGCCTTCGCCGCGCAGGCTTGCGCGGTCAGCAGGAACCGGGTCTCCACCCGGCACGGTCCGCGATTGCCGGGCGAATCTGAAGCAAGGAGCAACACAAGGTGGGTCGATATTCGGAATGGCAACGGGCGCTCGTCGTCGCCGGTGCGCTGGTGGCGGGCATCGCGATGCCGGGGTTGGGCGCCGCGCAGGCGGTCGTGCCGGGCGTGCAGCAGGATGAACCGGCGCCGGCGCGGCCGCTGAAGCCGAATCCCGAGTTCGCCCGCCTGCCGCGCTACGAAGGCACGCTCGGCGACCGGCCGATCGTCGTGCATCTCGGCCCGAAGACGGACGAGGAAGGCGTGCACGGCGAATACCAGTTCGCCGATACGGGCGAGGTCGTGCTGCTCGCGGGCGACCGCGACGGCGATACGCTGGAAATCGAGGAATCGAACGACGGCACGAACATCACCGGCGTGTGGATCGGCCGCTTCGACGCGACGGGCGACCTGAAGGCCGACCGGATGAACTCGGACGAATCGGACCCGCAGCCGGTCGTGCTGCACCTGGCGCCTGGCAAGCGCGCGGCGCTGCAAGTGCGCGACGGCCGCGTGCGCGAAATCGAGACGGTGGGCGGCGTCGTCAACCTGCATCCCGACGACTGAGCGCGTGCTGGCTCGGTGTGGGCGGCGCGCATTGTACCGGGCCAACCGCGCCGATTTTGGCTACTCTAACGACATATTCCGCAACCGAACGGCCTCGTGCCCGGCCTCCAAGTCATGACTGCATCCACTTCCAAGCGCGCGCTGCAAACCCGCATCGTTCAACCCGACGACGTCATTCCGGAAGGCTTCCGCTCGTTCGTGCCGCCGGTCGCGCGCGCGTCGACGGTCGTGTTTCCCGATCTCGCGACGATGCGCGCGCTGGTCTGGCACGACGACAACCAGTGGCGCTACGGGCTGCACGCGACGCCGACGTCGCTCGCGCTCGCGCAGCGGCTCGCCGAGATCGAGGGCGGCACGCACGCGCTGCTGCAGCCGTCGGGTCTCGCGGCGATCATGAACGTCTACTTCGGGATCGTGAAAGCGGGCGACGACGTGTTGATTCCGCATAACGTCTACGGCCCGAACGCCGATTTCGGCAACTGGCTGGCGAACGATTTCGGCATCACCGTGCGTTTTTACGATCCGTTGATCGGCGCCGGCATCGCCGAGCTGATCCAGCCGAACACGCGGCTGATCTGGCTCGAGGCGCCGGGCTCGGTGACGATGGAAGTGCCCGACGTGCAGGCGATCACGGCGGCCGCGAAGGCGCGCGGCATCGTCACCGCGATCGACAACACCTTTTCGGCGGGGCTCGCGTTCAAGCCGTTCGAGCACGGCGTCGACATTTCGGTGCAGGCGCTGACCAAGTATCAGTCGGGCGGCAGCGACGTGCTGATGGGCGCGACGATCACCGCGAACGCGGAACTGCACGCGAAGCTGAAGCTCGCGCGGATGCGCTGCGGGATCGGCGTGTCGGTCGACGATTGCTCGCTCGTGCTGCGCAGCCTGCCGAGCATGCAGGTGCGCTTCGATGCGCACAGCAAGAGCGCGCTCGCGCTTGCGCAATGGCTGAAGGCGCGGCCGGAGATTGCCGCGGTGCTGCATCCGCAGATCGCCGACTGCCCGGGGCACGCGTCGTTCATGCGCGATTTCAAGGGCGCGGGCGGGCTGTTCTCGGTGGTGTTCGACGAACGCTACAGCGCGGAGCAGGTCGACCGTTTTGTCGAGTCGCTCGAGCTGTTCGCGATCGGCTGGAGCTGGGGCGGCGCGTGCAGCCTCGCGATGCCTTACGACGTCGCGTCGATGCGTCCGGACTGGCCGCATCGCGGCACGCTGGTGCGTTTCTACGTGGGTCTGGAAGACGAAGCCGACCTGCGCGCGGACATCGAGCGCGCGATGCAGGCCGCACTGGGCTGATCGCAAGCCGGCAACGTCCGGCACGAAAACGAAACGCCGGCGCGATGTGATATTGCGCCGGCGTTTTTCATTGAGGGTGCCGCGGGATCAGAACAGTCGCAGCAGCCCGTCGAGGCCGACATGGTCGAACGCGACGGTGGCCGCATCGCGCACGACGGGCTTCGCGTGGAACGCGACCGACAGCCCGGCTTCGGCCATCATCTTCAGGTCGTTCGAGCCGTCGCCCATCGCGATCGCGCGGCGCGGCTCGAGGCCGAGCGACGCGCACGTCTCGCGCAGCAGGCGCGCCTTCACGTCGGCGTTGACGATTTCGCCGAGCACCTTGCCGGTGAGCTTGCCGTCGACGATCTCGAGCGTGTTCGCATGCGCGTAGTCGAGGCCGAGGCGGGCTTTCAGCCGCTCGGTGAAGAACGTGAAGCCGCCCGACACGAGCAGCGTCTTCATGCCGGCGGCTTTCACGCCGGCCAGCATCGTCTCGGCGCCCGGCGACAGTTGCAGCCGTTCTTCGTACACGCGCTCGAGCGCGTGCGCGTCGAGCCCGGCCAGCAGCGCGACGCGGCGCGTCAGGCTTTCGTTGAAATCGCGGATCTCGCCGCGCATCGACGCTTCGGTGATCTCCGCGACCTGCGTTTTCAATCCGCAGAAATCGGCGATCTCGTCGATGCACTCGATCGTGATCAGCGTCGAATCCATGTCCATCACAGCGAGCCCGAAATCGCCGAGCGTGAGGCCGGCCTCGACGAAGCCGAAATCGAGCGCATGCGTGCCGCAGTATGCGTCGATGTCGAGGCGCTGCGCCGGGCTCGCGTTTTCGATGCGCAGCGCGTGATCGTCGGTCTGCACGACGCGGGTGCCGCGCGACAGCGCGAGCAGCGGTTTGTGATGGGCGTCCGACAGCGGCGCAAGACTCTGGATGACGAGATTGTGGGTCATGACGAGTGGTTGGGAGGCGAATGAATGACGTGCGCGGCCCGCGGGCGGCCGCCTGCGAACGCGGGCCCCGTGCGGCTGCGGGCCGTTGCGTCGCGAACGCGCCATTGTAGCCGGTTGGCCGCGCAGGGCGGCCGGCGCCGGCGCGAAACCGGGCGCGGGGCGGTAGTGGTCAGCCGTTTGCACGATCCCAGTACGGCGGATCGCCGAAGTGCTCGGCCAGGAACGCGATGAACGCGAGCGTTTTCAGCGGCACGTGCGCGCGGCTCGGATAGACGGCCCAGATCGCGACGTCGTCCGCGAACGGATAGTCGTCGAGCACGCTGACGAGCGCGCCGTTCGCGAGCAGCGGGCCGATGTCCCAGGTCGACTTGATCGCGATTCCGAAGCCGTCGACGAGCGCTTCGCGGATCGCCTCGCCGTTGCTCGCGACGAGCCGGCCGCCGACCCGCACCGTGAGCGGGCCCTGCGGCGTCGCGAACGACCAATCGCGCTGGTCGCCGAGGATCACGCATTCGTGCTGCGTCAAGTCGGCCGGATGGCGCGGCGTGCCGCGTTCGGCGAGATAGGCGGGCGAGCAGCACAGCACGCGGCGGTTGGTGGCGAGCTTGCGGGCGACGAGCGTCGAATCCTTCAGCGCGCCGAGCCGGATCGCGACGTCGTAGCCGTCGTCGACCAGATCGACGATCTCGTCGGACAGCCGCAGATCGAGCGACACGGACGGGTAGCGGCGCAGGAACGCCGGAATCACCGGCGCGACGTGCTGGCGGCCGAACGACGACGACATCGACACCTTCAGCCGCCCGTACGGCTCGCTGCGGCCGCGGCCGACCGACGCGCGCGCGGCGTCGGCGGCCGCCAGCAGCGCGTCGGCGCGCGCCATGAAGACTTCGCCGTCCTGCGTGAGGCTGATGCGGCGCGTGGTGCGGTGCAGCAGCCGCGCGCCGAGCTGCCGTTCGAGCTGGGCGATGCGCGCGCTCGCGACCGCGGCCGACACGCCGAATTCGCGCCCGGCCGCGGTGACGTTCGCGAGCAGCGCCGCGCGCACGAACAGCGCGACGTCGAGTAAGTCGAGCGGCTTGTCGGGCGCGGGAATCGGATCGGACCCGGGATCGGACGTCATTATTCTGAAATTCCTGAAAATGTTTCAGGAAATATAGCGGTTTTCTCGAAGGATCGGGTTGCCTACGATGGCACGCATGGAGGTTGCGCCGCAGCCTGCCGGATTCCCCTGAAAGGAGTATCGAGATGAAAGCCGTTGGATTGACCCGTTATCTGCCGATCGACGACCCGCAAGCGTTGCTCGACGTCGAACTGCCGCAGCCCGTGCCGGGCCCGCGCGATCTGCTCGTGAAGGTCGAGGCGATTTCCGTGAACCCGGTCGACACCAAGGTGCGTGCGCCGAAGCCGCAGGTCGAGGAGACGCCGCGCGTGCTCGGCTGGGATGCGGCCGGCACGGTCGTCGCGGTCGGCGCCGACGTCACGCTGTTCCGGCCCGGCGACGAAGTGTTCTACGCGGGCAGCATCACGCGGCCCGGCGCGAACAGCGAATTCCATGCGGTCGACGAGCGGATCGCCGCGTTGAAGCCGCGCACGCTCGACTTCGCGGCCGCCGCCGCGCTGCCGCTCACCGCGCTGACCGCGTGGGAAGCGCTGTTCGACCGGTTGCGCGTGTCGCCGCAGGGTGCCGACGCCGGCAAGTCGGTGCTGATCATCGGCGGCGCGGGCGGCGTGGGCTCGATCGCGATCCAGCTCGCGAAGACGCTCGGCAAGCTGCACGTGATCGCGACCGCGTCGCGGCCGGCGTCGGCCGAATGGGTGCGCGCGCTCGGCGCGGATGCGGTGGTCGACCATTTCGGCGACCTGCCTGCGCAGTTGCGCGAGGCCGGCCATCCGAGCGTCGACTACGTGCTGATTTTCAACGATACCGACCATCATTTCCCGGCCGCAGCGGAAGTCATCCGGCCGCAGGGCGGTATTTGCACGATCGTCGAGAACGCGAAGCCGGTGCCGGTCGAATTGCTGAAGGCGAAGAGCGCGGCGTTTCACTGGGAATTCATGTTCACGCGTGCGATGTTCGAGACGCCGGACATGATCGAGCAGCACAAGATCCTCGGCGAAGTGGCGCGGCTCGTCGACGCCGGCACGCTGCGCACGACGCTCGGCGAACAGCTCGGCACGATCAACGCGGCGAACGTGCGGCGTGCGCATCAGATGCTCGAGGGCGGGCGCGCGATCGGCAAGCTGGTGCTCAGCGGTTTCTGAGCGCGGAGCGCGTAAGGTTGCGGCGCCGCGAATGCAAGCGGGGTAACACCCGATGCGTTTGCGGCGCATTGCACCGCGCTTGGCGGTAGACTGGCAGCGCATCATGCATCGAAAACCGCGCGGCACGCGCGTGCCGCCGCATTACAAGGAGGTCAGCATGAGCCAACGCAGCTTGTCAGTCGCCGCATCGTGGTCGGTTGTGTTCGCGGCGGCGTGCGTCAGCGCGAGCGTATTCGCGGCGCCACCGGTCAAGGGCAGCCTGAAGGGCGGCGGGACGGGACAGCTCGAATACACCGTCAAGGTCGACTCGAAGACCTTCGGTAATACGCAGGAGACCCGCAAGATCCGCTCGGGCGAGACGGACGATTTCAACTGGAAGTCGGTGCCGCCGAGCGGCGCGGTCGCGATGCCGGACGGCTGCCCGAACGCCGACAACCTGCCGCGCGACGCGAACGGCGCAATGGTGCGGCAGACCCAGGTGCGGCTCGCACCGTCGGTCGACGCCAAGGGTGTCGCCAACGTGCAGTTGAGCTTCCAGGCGGCCGCGCCGAAGGGCACGCGCGGCGTGACGGCTGGGGGCAAGTCGCTGCAGTGTCCGGACGTCGTGTCGGTAAGCCAGGTGAAGTGGGTGTCGATTCCGACCAACGGCGGGTCGAAGTCCGTGTCGATGAGCGACGGCACCCGGGTGACGGTGTCGATCAAGCATTGAGCGGCGCGCGCGGGCCGGCGTTTCGTTCGGTGCGCGCGCAACCGGTTCGATGGGCGGAACGAGCAGGGCGGCACGCGAGCAGCGCCTGTCGTGCCGCCGTTGCAACGCGTGCCGCTGCCTGCTTCGCGATACGGTGCCACGGCCGTGCAACGGCGCTGCACGACGTCATGCGGATGTCACGTCATGCGCGCCCGTATTCCGTCCTCCCGATCATCACGTTCCGATGAAACGTCGCAGACGCGTGCTGACCGCGCAGCGTGCGCCGCCGCGCGTCACTGCGTGCGCTCTTCGAGCCGCGAAGCGAGGAAACGGTGATCGGCCGAGAACAGCCTGCGATAGGTCATCAGCACCGCGCCGACGGTGCCGAGCGCGGATGCCGCCGCGATCAGGAACATGATCACGATCTGGTAACGCACGGCCTGCAGCGGCGACTGGCCGGCCAGCACCTGGCCCGTCATCATCCCCGGCAGGCTCACGACGCCGACCACCGCCATCTGGTTCAGCGTCGGCAGCATGCCGGCGCGCACGGCCTGGCGCGCGGCGTCCTGCGCGGCCTCCCAGCGCGTCGCGCCGAGCGCGAGCGCGGTTTCGACGCGATCGCGGCGCGCGGTGAGCTCTTCCATCATCCGCTCGACGCCGAGCGATACGCCGGTCAGCGTATTGCCGAGAATCATCCCGAGGATCGGGATCGCATATTGCGGCGCGAACCACGGATGGATGCGGATCACGACGAACAGGCCGACCGCCGCGACGAACCAGCTGCTGAACCAGATCGACGCGATGCTGTCGACGCGCTGGCCGCGATACGTGCGCTTGCCGCGCCCCGCGCCGGCGAAACCGGCGATCAGCGTCATCAGCGCGGTGAGCGGCAGCACGACGTACCAGTGCGGATGGCCGAACACCCAGCCGAGCACGTAGCCGATCGCGAGCAACTGCACGACGGTGCGCACCGCCGCGAGCGCGAGCTTGCGGCCGAGGCCGAGCGACAGCGCCGCGGAGATCGCACCGTTGACGGCGACGAGCGCGGCGGCGATGCCGACGTCGACGAGGCTCAGGTCCTGCAGTGCCGGGCTCATTGCGCAGCCTCCGTCGGGTGGGCCGCGTGCAGGACGCCGGCCTGCATCACGAGCCGCATCGTGGCGATCCGCGCGGCCTGGGCCGGATCGTGCGAGATCCACATGTAGGCGCGCGCATCGGGCGCCGCGTCGAACCACGCACCGACGAGCGCTTCGATCGCGCGCGCCGATTCGGGATCGAGGGCGGAGGTCGGCTCGTCGAGCAGCAGCACGTCGGGATCGAGCTGCAGCACGCGCAGCAGCGCGGTGATCTGCGCTTCGCCGCCGGACAGGTCGCTCGCGCGCTTGTCGAGAAAGTCGGCGCCGCGGCCGGCCTGCGCGGCGAGCGCTTCGGCGCGGGCGCGGTCGAACGCGACGTCGCGATAGATCGCGAGCGAATACGGGTAGCGCAATTGCGCTTCGACGGTGCCGTCCATCTGCGCGGGGCGCTGGCGGACATACGCGACGCTGCGCCGATAGCGCGGAATCGCGCTGCGCCTGATCCGGCGGCCGCGCCACAGGATGTGACCGCCGTCGAGCGGATCGAGCAGCGCGAGCGCGCGCAGCAGCACGCTCTTGCCCGACCCGGACGGTCCCGTGATAGCAATTCGCGATCCCGCCGCAAGGCTGAAATCGGTCGGGGCGAGCAGCGTCTTGCCGCTGCTGGCGTCGCGCCGCGTGATGTGCTGCGCGTCGATGAGGCCGGTGGGGGAGGTCATGTCAAAAGTGAAAAAAAGCGTTAATGGCGCCGAAAGGCCGCCATGTCGTGCGCCATAATACCGATTGAAAAGCCGCAGTTGTCGTGCGCCGTTCGTCCACGCAAGCGGCCCGGCATGGCGCGGCAACGCTTCAGAACAACAACGGAACCGCCATGACGCTAACCCGAGCCATCGGCAAATCGGCTGCATGGATCGTCGGTATCGTCGCGGTGTTCATCGCGGCGGCCGGCATCTTTATCTTCACGTTCGACTGGAACCGCGCGAAACCGTGGGTCAACGAACAGGTGAGTACCGCGCTCGGCCGCCCGTTCGCGATCAACGGCGATCTCAAGGTCGGCTGGCGTCGTCCCGATGGCGAGACCGGCTGGCGCGCATGGGTGCCCTGGCCGAGCTTCTCCGCCACGCAACTCGAGATCGGCAATCCCGACTGGGCGCAGGCGCCCAAGTTCGTCACGCTCGACGCCGCGCACTTCGATCTCGCGCTGCTGCCGCTGCTGGCGCATGAAATCGTCATCCCGTCGATCGACGTCGTGAATCCTGCCGTCGATCTCGAGCGGCGCGCGGACGGCAGCAATACGTGGACCTTCCAGTTCAAGCAATCGTCGCAGCCTTCGCGGTGGAAGGTGCGGCTCGACAGCTTCGGTTTCGCGAAGGGCACCGTCACGTATCGCGATGCGATCACGAAGGCCGACCTGACCGTCGCGATCGATACGCTCGGGCAGCCGATTCCGCTCGGCGACGTGCTGAAGGAGCAGGAGCAGACGTCGCGTGCGGCGTCGGCGCAGCGCGTCGGCAAGCATGGCGCCGCGCAACTGGGCGCGCAGGCCGATGCGCAGGCCGCGTCGGGCGCGTCGGGGGCGAGTGCGGCCGCGGCCTCGGGGGCGTCGGCTGCGAGCGGCGTTGCTTCGGCTGCTTCCGCTTCGTCCGGTTCATCCGCTTCGTCCGCGCCTTCCGCGTCGGCGGCCGCTGCCGCGTCCGGCGCGAGCGGCGCCGCGGCGCCCGCGAAGCCGGCGGGCCCCACCTATGCTTTCGGGCTGAAGGTCGACGGCCGCTACAAGAACGTGCCGATCAGCGGCACCGGCAAGGTCGGCGGCGTGCTCGCGATCCAGGATACGTCGCAGCCGTTCCCGCTGCAGGCCGACGTGAAGGCCGGTGATACGCGGCTCGCGATCGTCGGCACGCTGACCGATCCGAGGCATCTCGCGGCGCTCGACCTGCGGCTGTGGCTGCAGGGCACGTCGATGTCGCACCTTTACCAGCTCACTGGCATCACGCTGCCCGATACGCCGCCTTACGCGACCGAAGGGCGCCTGATCGGCAACTTCAAGCCGAATGCGAGCACGTTCCGCTACGAGAACTTCAACGGTCGCGTCGGCGGCAGCGATCTCGGCGGCACGCTCACCTGGGCGCAGCGCGAGCCGCGGCCGAAGCTGTCGGGCGAACTCGTGTCGAACCTGCTGCAGTTCTCCGATCTCGCGCCGGTGATCGGCGCCGACTCGGCCGCGAGCAAGAAGAAGCGCGGCGACACGACGCGCCAGCCGCCCGACCGCGTGCTGCCGGTCGCGGCGTTCCGCACCGAACGATGGAGCGCGATCGATGCGGACGTGAAGTTCACCGGCCGCAAGCTGATCAAGAGCGCGGACCTGCCGATCACGAACCTGTACACGCACATTCTGATGCAGGACGGCGTGCTGACGCTGGAGCCGCTGCAGTTCGGCGTCGCGGGCGGCACGCTCGCGACGAATGCACATCTCGACGGTAGCCACACGCCGCTCAAGGGCCGCTTCACGCTGGCCGCGCGGCATCTGAAGCTCAAGCAGCTGTTCCCGACGCAGAAGGTGATGCAGTCGGCGTTCGGCGAAATCAACGGCGACGCATCGCTGTCGGCAACGGGCAATTCGCCGGCCGCGCTCGCGGCGACGTCGACCGGCGAAGTGAAGGCGCTCATCACCAACGGCCGCATCAGCCGCCTGCTGATGGAGGCCGCGGGGTTGAACGTCGCGAACGTCGTCTACGAGAAGCTGTTCGGCAACCGCGACGTCAACATCAATTGCGCGGCGATCGATTTCGTCGCGACCGACGGCATGCTCGACCCGAAGGTCTTCGCGCTCGATACCGACGATGCGCTCATCAACGTCGACGGCCCGATCAACCTGCGCGACGAATCGCTCGACCTGAAGATCCATCCGCACACCAAGGGCTTCCGGATCTTCTCGCTGCGCTCGCCGTTGTATGCGAAGGGCACGTTCAAGAACCCGAAGGTCGGCGTCGATGCGGGCGCGCTCGCGCTGCGCGCCGGCGCGATGGTCGGGCTCGGCCTGATCAACCCGTTCGCGGCGCTGCTTCCGCTGATCGCGCCGAGCAACAACCGCGACGTGCCATGCTCGGAGCTGTTCGGGCAGATGAAGGCGCAGGCGGCGCAGAAAGTGGCCAAGAAGGCCGGCAAGTGATGCGCGCAGCCGTCGGAGCGGCTTGCGCCGCGGTGCGGCGGCTCGGCGTCGTTGCCGCGATCGGCTGAGCGCCGGCCGTGCAGCGCCGCCGAGGCGCTCAGCGGCGCGCGCGCGCCCAGACGATCACCGGTTCGACCTCCCGGCCGGCGATCCGCACCGGTCCGGCGGTGCCGAGCTGCAGCCGGTCGCCGTCCAGGCTGACGACACGCTGCTGGACGTTGCCGATCCAGTTCGGATACAGGCTGACGTCCATTTCATGGGTCAACGTGCCGTCGTCGTCGACGTTGAAGGGGCCTGAATACGCGATGTAGCCGCGGGCCGCGGCCGCACGCTCCTCGACGCTGCCGCCCTGCAGGTCGCCGTCGGCGTACGGCGGGCGGCCGGCCGCCTTCAACTGCGCGGACATGTAGCCGTCGGGCGTGTAGAGGATCCAGCCCCGCGCGTCGCGGCCGAGCGGATAGGTGACGGTCCCGCCGTCGCGCGGGCGGATTTCGTAGGACACGAGGCGCCATGCGCCGACGAGTTGTTCACGAAGCTGGCTGGCAAGCATGCGGGATTCCGGTAGGACGGCGGTGAGGCGCGTGCCGTCGTGTTGACGGGCCGCCGGGCGCCGCGGCTGAGGGCCGGGAATACGCCGCCGGGGCGGTGCGGTCGGCAGTTTCTCCGACACCTGCTAAAATACACGGTTTTCCGTCGATTTCTCTCTTACGGGACCTGCCGTGCTTTCTACTGCCAACATCACGATGCAATTCGGGCCGAAGCCCTTGTTCGAGAATATCTCGGTCAAATTCGGCGAGGGCAACCGCTACGGTCTGATCGGCGCGAACGGCTGTGGCAAGTCGACCTTCATGAAGATCCTCGGCGGCGACCTCGAGCCGAGCGCCGGCAACGTCGCGCTGGAGCCGAACGTCCGCCTGGGCAAGCTGCGCCAGGACCAGTTCGCGTACGAAGACGTGCGCGTGCTCGACGTCGTGATGATGGGCCACACCGAGATGTGGGCCGCGATGACCGAGCGTGACGCGATCTACGCGAACCCGGATGCCACCGACGACGACTACATGCACGCGGCCGAACTCGAAGGCAAGTTCGCCGAATACGGCGGCTACGACGCCGAGGCGCGCGCGGGCGCGCTGCTGCTCGGCATCGGCATCGAGGAGAAGTTCCACAACGGCACGATGGCCGACGTCGCGCCGGGCTGGAAGCTGCGCGTGCTGCTCGCGCAGGCGCTGTTCTCGAAGCCGGACGTGCTGCTGCTCGACGAACCGACCAACAACCTCGACATCAACTCGATTCGTTGGCTCGAGCAGACGCTCAACGAGTACAACTCGACGATGATCATCATCTCGCACGATCGTCACTTCCTGAACTCGGTGTGCACGCACATGGCCGACATGGACTTCGGCACGCTGAAGGTCTGGCCGGGCAACTACGACGACTACATGCTCGCATCGGCGCAGGCGCGCGAGCGCCAGGCCGCGGCGAATACGCGCGCGAAGGAGCGCGTGGCCGAGCTGCAGGACTTCGTGCGCCGCTTCTCGGCGAACAAGTCGAAGGCGCGCCAGGCCACCAGCCGCGCGAAGCAGATCGACAAGATCAAGATCGAGGAATTCAAGCCGTCGTCGCGCCAGAACCCGTTCATCCGCTTCGAGTTCGAGAAGAAGCTGCACAACGTCGCGGTGGTCGCCGAAGAGATCACCAAGAAGTACGAGCGCACGATCTTCCAGAACTTCAACCTGTCGGTGCAGCCGGGCGAGCGCATCGCGATCATCGGCGAGAACGGCGCGGGCAAGACGACGCTGCTGCGCTCGCTGCTCGGCGCGCTGCCGCTCGATCACGGCACGGTGAAGTGGTCCGAGAACGCGAACGTCGGCTACATGCCGCAGGACACGTACGAGGAATTCCCGAACGACATCACGCTGATGGACTGGATCGACCAGTACCGCAAGGACGGCGACGACGAAACGATGGTGCGCGGCACGCTGGGCCGCCTGCTGTTCTCGTCGGACGACATCAAGAAATCGGTGAAGGTGCTGTCGGGCGGCGAGAAGGGCCGCATGATCTGGGGCAAGCTGATGCTCGGCCGCCACAACGTGCTGCTGATGGACGAGCCGACCAACCACATGGACATGGAGTCGATCGAGTCGCTGCAGATCGCGCTCGAGCAATTCGAAGGCACGCTGATTTTCGTGTCGCACGACCGCGAGTTCGTGAGCGGGCTGGCGAACCGGATCATCGAAGTGAAGACGGATGGGACGCTGTTCGACTTCGGCGGGAATTATGAGGAGTTCCTGACGAGTCAGGGGCAGGAGTAAAAATCTCCCGTTTGTCCCAAGACCACTGTTCATGTCTCTCGGCTTATGCCATTGGGGCAACGGCGCGATTGCCTTCTAGGGCAACCTAGCTGGCGCGTATAAGGCAAGGCCGCTAAAAACGCGAGAGGCCCACATCGGCAGGTTGCCGATGTGGGCCTTTTTCTTGGATGGTTGGCGTATCGTGCCCGTCATTTGTTCTTGCATTTGGCGCAGAGGTAAGCGCGATTTCCGTTAGCGTCGGTACGAAACCAAACCTGTTTTCGGCCTGAGCTGTTCCAACCCCGTAGTTCAATATTGCATCTGGAGCAGACTTTGGGGCCGAACGTTGACCCAGGCTTGTTTCTAAAAAGAAATGACAACAGTAGGAATGGAGCGAGAATCGCTATAAAAACGCCAGTAAAGATATCCATAGCGCTCGGAAGCCTTGTCGAGTATGGGGGGGCGTAAAGAGCCGCCAAGATGCCCCGTATATATGAAGGTCATGACTTCATACTCACTCGTGTGGCAGCTCCTCGTAGGAAGTGGTCAATAAGGGGGCTTCGTCCCCCACTGACCGGTATATGGATTTTGATTTCCTTGCGTAGACCAGTTATCCAGTTTTGTATCGTTCGGATTCGTCTGGTAGTGGCCTTGGACGTAGGTGCCGTTTGAACGTGTGTAGCCGTTGACGTAATGCTCTCCAGGAGACGATCCGTAGAGATTCGAACTGGATGAGTGGTAGCCGTGGCTGGAGGTATGGGCATGCGCTACACCTGCGCTTGCGAGAAGTGCAACGAAAATGATTTTTTTCAAGATGGTCCCCTGTAGCGTATCGAAAATAATAGTTTTTCTGCGCATAGCAGGCTCGCAGCGCAGTACTTTGATATTACACCCACCTTCCTGTCGATTCGATTAGTGCTTATGGGGCTCCCGATGCTGGTGGCGACAATATAAGGGACTGATGGTGCGCGACAGCAGATTCGTGAATGGGCTGGCGAATTGAATCGTCGAAGCTGCGCACGGACGGCTATGTTCGACTTCGACGAGAAGTTATGAGGCATTACCGCGAGTGTCACAGACTCCCGTTGACAGCAATGTCGATGCGTTTTTTTTCATTTCCGCCGCGGCAGCCCCCGCGCCATGCATCCCAGTTTCCTCTGCTCAATCGACTTCAGGTAAATTACCGACCGAACACCCCATCATTCCCCATTTCGCCCCGGAGCCGCCCTCGATGCAGGACCATCCTCTCCCGCTCGACCTGTCCGGCCTTGCGCCCAGCCTGTACGCGCAGGGCACCGAGGAGGGCATCCTGTCGCGCCTGATGGAGCGGATCGCGCCGACCAACCGCTTCTGCGTCGATATCGGCGCGAGCGACGGCCTGCGCAACAGCAATACGGCACGGCTGCTGCGCGAACAGGATTGGGCCGGCGTACTGGTGGAAGGCAGTGCATACCGGTTCGGCAAGCTCGCCGCGCACTACGAGGGCGTGGCGCGCGTCCGCCTGCATCACGATCGCGTCCAGCCCGATACGATCGACCCACTGCTCGTCGACGCGAACGTACCGACCGACTTCGACCTGCTGTCGATCGACATCGACGGTAACGATTACTGGGTATGGCGCGGCCTGCAAGCGTTCCAGCCGCGCATCGTCGTAATCGAATACAACCCGTACTACACGCCGCCCGAGCGCTGGGTCATGTGCTTCAATCCGGACCACGAATGGGACGGCTCGACTTATTACGGCGCGAGCCTCGAATCGCTCGTGCATCTCGGCAGGCAGAAGGGCTATGAGCTCGTCTGCTGCGACGACATGGGCAACAACGCGTTCTTCGCGCGACGCGACCTGTACCCGCTGCTCGGCATCGCGAACAACGACCCGTCGGTGTTGTTCCGGCCGGCGATGTACAAGCTGCGCTACGTCGGACACAACACGTTCCTGACCGGTCATCCATATCGGCACGGGCCGGCCGAGCACATCTGAATGAATTCGCTCGCCGTCACCTTCGACGAGATTCGCGGCGCGTACGACCTCGGTCGCGGCGGGCCGCCGACGCAAGTAAGCGAACGGGTGTGGCATCTGCCGGCCGACAGCGGCGCGGGTGTGGCGGTCAAACTCTATGCGCTCGAACACCATGCGCGCGCAGCCAAGGAAACCGCCGTCCTCGCGCATCTGGAAACGCACGGCGATACTCGCTTCCATGTGCAGACGCTGAAGCGTACGAGGTCTGGCGAAGCGCTTTGGTCGGGACCACATTCCCATGCGATGCTGACGCGCTGGGAAGCCGGGCAATTCAAAACCTACGATACGTTCTCGCTAACCGAATGGGATGCGCTCGGCGCGAGTCTGGCCGCGTTGCACCTGAGCCTTGAACGATTGCCTCTGCCGTCGCCCGATACGATCCGCGCGCGGCTCACCTCGATCGATGCGGACGCGGTACGCCGCAGCTTGCTCGATGCACTCGATCGAGCGGATGCGAACGTCACCGGTGCCGCGAATCTGCGCCGCTACATCGATCTCGCGCTGCGTATGCTCGACCGCTACTATCCGGGCAGCATCGATGCGTTCCCGGCCGACGATCGGCAGCACCCGATCCACAACGACTACAACCAGTTCAACTATCTGTTCACGGGTACGCTGCCGCCGCTGATCCTCGACTGGGAAGCGTCGATCGGCGCACCGCGAGAATACGAGCTGGTGCGCTGCCTGAATCATCTGCCGCTGGAAGCGCCGCACCTCGCGCAAGCGTTCGTGCATGCGTACCAGCGGGTGCGGCCCGTGAATCCGGCGCACATTGCGTGGGCGGTGGATGCCGCCTGCTTGCAGCACGCGCTCAAGCTGTGGATCGTACAAGGTTGGCTCGACGATCCGTCGCGCTTTGCATCGCACCTGAACGGTGCGGTGACGATGGCGTCGGCGATGGTGAGCGCGCGTGACCGTCTAGTAGATTTCTTTTCCCGCTGCATGGAAACAGGAAGCTGATGTGAGTGCGAATCCGAACGAGATCCCGAATCCGCCGCCGCCCGGCGAGCGGCAGCACGTGTTTCCGCCGCCGCTGGATCGCGATTACCGCGTCGAGGACGGGCGCGTGCAGACGCGCTCGCTGGAAGCGCATATCGTCGATCACTGCAATCTGACCTGCGCGGAATGCTGCTCGCTGTCGCCGCTGTTGCCCGAGTGGCATGCGAGCCCCGAATCGATCGAAGCCGATCTGCGCAAGGCCGCGAAAGTGTTGCGCCCGCGGATGTTCAAGCTGGTCGGCGGCGAACCGTTGCTGCATCCGGCGCTCGTTGAAATGATCGAGCGCGTACGCGCGACCGGCATCGCGCCCGTGATCTCGGTCACGACGAACGGCCTGAAACTCGCCGAGATGCCGGACGCGTTCTGGCAAGCGGTGGATGCGCTGACGATCTCGCGCTATCCGAAGCCGGCGCTTTCCGCCGACCTGGTCGCGCATGTCGAGCGCCAGGCGGCGCGCTTCGACGTGCGTCTGAACTGGAAGGTGCAGGACGTGTTCACGACGATGAACCGCGCCCAGCCCGGCACGGATCGCGACGAAGCCCAGCGCCTGTATCACGATTGCTGGATTCGCGAGCGCTGCCATATGATTCGCGACGGCATGTTCTACACGTGCACGCGTCCCGCGCATTTCCATACGCTGTACAAGGGCGACAAGGATTTTCAGGCCGACGGCCTGCCGCTGCGCGACGACGCGGGCATGCTCGACGCGATGCTCGCCTATCTGCAACGCGAGACGCCGCTCGAAGCGTGCCTGCATTGCCAGGGCGGCAGCGCGCCGGTGGCGCCGCATCGCATCCTCAAACGCATTGAAGTGGACACCTTGAAGGCTCGTTATCCATGATCGTCGGTACGCGCGACCCGTTCGGTTTCGATCGTCTGCACTACCATCCGCGCAGCGGCGTGTCGGCGTCCGGTATCCGCGCCGTATTGCGGGCGTCGGGGCAACCGGCCGGCGCGCCGGACACGGCCGCCGTCGCGGGCTACCTGAGCGGGGAGCGCCTGATCGGCCGCACCGTGCTGCGCGACGTGCTCGCGGTGCCGCCCGGTCATGCACTGAGCCGGTCGCCGCAAGGGCTGACGGTGCAGCCGGCGCCCGAGCGGCCGCAGCAAGCCGATCTCGACACCGTGCTGCGCGCGTCGCTGCAACGTGCGCTCGACAGCGGCAAGCGCGTCGCGCTGGCGCTGAGCGGCGGGCTCGATTCGGCGCTGCTGCTTGCGTTGTTGCGCGAGCTCGGCGCATTGCGGCACGTGACCGCCTACATCCTCGCGACCGACATGCCCGATTACTGCGAACTCGACGCGGCGCTCGAACTCGCCACGCAGATGCAGGCGAACGTGAAGATCGTGCGCGCAAACGAGGCCGATTTCATCGCGTCGCTGCCGAGAACGACGTACGCGGTCGAGGAACCGATGTTCAACCTGCATCCGGTCGCGAAGCTGCTGCTGGCCGACGCGATGGCGGCGGACGGCGTCGAAGTGGCGATTACCGGCGACGGCGCGGATCAGGTGTTGCGCCGCGACGTATCGGCCAACTATCTGCCGCTGTGCCACGCGTTGTTCGACGAGGCGTCGGTCGAGCTGCATCCGCCGTTCGTGGATGCGGCCGTCGTCGCGCATCTGACCAGCCTCGCGCCCGACCCGAACAAGCAGTGCCTGCGCGAGCTCGGTGCGCGCCTGAATCTGCCGGAGCGTCTCGTGCACGGCCCCAAGCGCGGCCGGCTCGCGCCAGCGATGGATCTCGCGACGCTGCTCGATCGCGACCGCACGCATGCACTGGCCGACGTGCTCGGCCTTGCTGCGCCGACGCTGCAGGCGGATACCGAACGCGTGCTGTGGACGACGCTGACACTGCTCCTCGACCATCTCGATGGCCTTCATTCCGATGCCGTGCATCGCCCAACCTGAGCCGCTCATGAAACGCATCCTGTTCTGCGTGGTGCCCGAGAAGGGCCATGTCAATCCGTGCATCGGCCCGGCCCAGCATCTGCGCGCCGCCGGCTGCGACGTCGCATTCTATGCGCCGGCCGACATCAGCGAACAGCTCGACGGCGCCGGCGACTTCGCGTTCGTCGGGCCGCGTGAGACGCCCGAGCGCCACGACCTGTCGCGCGGCGCGAGTTTCGCCGCGAACATTCGCGACGCCGACTGGCTGCGTCACTGGATCCGCACGTTGCTGATCGACCTCGCGCCCGCGCAGGTGGACGGCATCCGAGCAGTGCTGCGCGACTGGCGGCCCGACGTGGTCGTGATCGACCCGCTGCTCTATGCCGCCGCGATCGCGGCCGAGCTGGAAGGGCTGCCGTGGGTTTCGATGTCCAATTCGCTGAATCCGGTGCTGCCGGACGATCTCGATTCGGAACTGCTGCGCACGGTGCGCTGGCTCGAACCGGAACGTACGCGCCTGTTCGCGCGCTACGGTCTCGACGCGCGCTTTCGCGGTTGCGACGTGCTGTCGCCGCACCTGACGCTCGCGTTCACGACCGATGCGCTGGTGGGCGCGCCGCCGCCCGGTGTCGAACTGGTCGGCCCGGCGATGCCGTCGGGCCCGCGCGGTGACGAGACGGCGTTCCCGTGGGAACGCGTCGACGCGGATCGCCCGCTCGTCTACATGTCGCTCGGCAGCCAGCTTTACTACCACCCGGAGGTGTTCGCGAAAGTGATCGACGCGACGCGCGCGACCCCGGCGCAATTGGTGCTGTCGGTGGGCGAACTGGTCGATTCGGATCTGTTGCCGGCCGGCGACGAACACGTGATCGCGGTGCGTTACGCGCCGCAACTGACGCTGCTGCGGCGCACGCACGCGTTCGTCAGCCACGGCGGCGCGAATTCGGTGATGGAGTCGCTCGCATGCGGCGTGCCGATGCTGCTGTCGCCGTTCTGCAACGACCAGTTCCATTCGGCGCATTTCGTCGAGCGGGCCGGCGCGGGTTGCGTGCTCGATCTGCAGCGGGCCGGCGTTACGGACATTACGGATGCGCTCGAACGCCTGTTACGCGCCGGACCGTTGCGCGAGCAGGCGGCGCGGATTCGCGACAGCTATGCGGCGCGCGACGGCTCCGCGCAAGCCGCCCGCCTGATCAGCGCACTCGCTTCAGGAAGCCGCCTGGCGACAGCGTCATGAGCACGCGGTCCTCGATGTCGTGGTCGATTTCGAAGCGGTCGTCGCAGGCGAGAAATTCACGGGCGGCCGTGGCCGGATTGTTGCCGCGGCCGTACGGCTTGCCGTCGAACATCGATTCGGGCAGGTACTCCATGATGGTGTCCATCACGATCGCGTAGCTGCCGGGCGTCACGAACGGCGCATAGCATTCGAGCTCGCGCAGCACGTGCGCGTGCGTATGCGTGAGATCGAGGATCGCCATCACGCGCGCGCCGTCGTCGATCTGCGCGCGCACCGATGCGAGCGTGTCGGCCGCGCACGATTCGCCTTCGATCAGCACCATGCGATGGGCGAGCCGGTGCGATTGCAGGCGCTGGCGGACCTCGTCGCGCAGGCGCGGTTCGATCGCGACGACGCGGCCCGGGGCGCCGGCCAGCTCGAGCATCGACGCGGTGAACACCACGCCGCCGCCCGCCGCGATGCCGGTCTGGACGATGCAGTCGGGGCGCTCGCGCCAGATCAGTTCCTGCAGCGCGAGCATGTCGCCGGGCAGATGGAAGAAGCGCTCGCCGAGCCAGCGGGTCTGGAACAGATGGCCGAATTCGGCGGCGCGCGTCAGCCATTCGATGTTGATGTCCCGCATGCGGGCCGAAGGACGCTCTGACATGGTCAATGCAACGAGTAGGAGTGACGTGAAAACGCTGGAACCGTGGCTTCACCGGTACTGGAACATCGGGCCGGCGCGCCTGCAGGCGCTGGCGTCGGGCCATACTAACAAAACCTATCTCGTCGAGTGCGACGCGGGGCGCGCGGTGCTGCGCGTATCGTGGTCCGGCAAGCCGGTCGGGCAAATGCGGCGCGAGGCGTCGATCCTCGCCCGTCTCGGCGACGCGCGCACATCGCGGCTGCGGCCCGCGCTGCCGCGGCTGCGGCCGACTGTCGATGCGCAAACCGGCGTGCAGGCGCCCGACGGACGCTGGCTGCATCTGTTCGAGCATATCGACGGCCGTCCCGGCCTGCCGGACGACCCGCACGCTGGGGCGACCGACGCGATGCGCACGCTCGCGCATCTGCATACGGCGCTGGCCGCGATACCCGCGAGCGAAGTGGCGCCGCTCGCGTGGCTGTCGGCCCGTCATGCGCGTGTCGCGGCGCGTGCGATACCGTTGCTGCCGGGCGATCTGCGCGGTGCTTACGACACGGTGATCCGACGCATCGGCATGCATCTCGACGCGGCAGCCGCGTGGCTCACGGGGCCGGTGCATTGGCTGCACGGCGACTATCACGCGGGGAACCTGCTGTATGTCGGCAACGCGGTGAACGGCGTGCTGGATTTCGACGATGTGGGGCAGGGAGCGCAATGGCTCGAAGCGGTCTTTGCGTCGTTCGCGCTGTCGCGCGATGCGGGCCGGGATGACGGCTTCGTGTTCGATCGCGGGCGATGGATGGCCGGTCTGGAGACCTATGCGGCGACACGGCCGGATGCGGCGCCGGATTGGCTGCGCGACAACCACGACGCGCTGATGACGTTGTTCTGCGCGGACCAGACGCTGATCCATCTCGAAGCGGCGCAGCGGGGCCTATGGATGCCGGGCCCCGGTATCGGATTCCTCGGCGGCTGGCGCCAGTTGCTCGATGGGCAGGCGCCCGCGAGTTAGCCGGCCGTCGCGTCAGCGCTGCCGGTTCAGGAACAGGCGCACGGCCTCGACCGTGTTGGGCCGCGCATCGCCGTGCCGCGATCCGTCGTGCAGGCAGAACAGCACGTCGCGATGCTGTGCCGTGCAGGCGTCGACATGCGCGCACATCGCGTCGAACAGCGCCTGCGGCGACGGCGCCGGCCGTTGCCAGTCATCCAGTATCGCGGTCCAGCCCGTGTGTTCGCGGGGCAGGCGCGCGAGCACGGCGGCGCGATCGTCCCGCGGCATCAACCCGTACGGAAGGCGCAGCGGGATCGCGTCCGGCGCGGGAAGGCCGGCACGGCGGTAGACGTCGCGAATCAGCGCGTCGGTCGTGTCGATCTCGTCGATCAGTGCGGCGTCGGCGAGCGCGCCGGGCTTCGCGTGCGAATAGGTGTGATTGCCGAGCCGGTGGCCGTCGCGCACGATTCTCGTCGCGACGTCGGGTGCGTCCGCCAGGTGCTGGCCGAGCACGAAGAAGGTCGCCGTGCACGAGGCGTCGCGCAGCACGTCGAGCAGCGCAGGCGTCGAGGGGCCGGGGCCGTCGTCGAAACTGAGGTGAACGGAGATCATCGGTTGCTCGGGCCGCTCACTGAACCGGCTCGATGGCCAGCGGGCATCTGCCGACCGGACGCAGCCCGGTGCCGGTCCATTCGTAGAAGAACCGGGCCGCTTTCGCGTTGCCGGCGTCGCAATCGTCGTTGAAGCAGCCGGCCACGATCAGCAGCCTGCTGCCGGCTCGGAAGTCGACGCGCTCGTCGTCGTTGCCCATTACGCCCGAGATGGCCTTCACGCCGGGCATCGTGTACGTCGCGCCCGTGTTCTTGTCGACGATCGCGAAATTTCGGCAATCCGTTCCGCAACCCCAGATCGCGACGCGATAGTGACCGGCAAAATTGGCCGGTTGCGCGAATTCGTCGCGAATGACGGTGCGGTACAGGCGCGCCTCCTTGCTGGTGAGTCGGGGCGCGGCAGCCGGTTTGCGTGGTGTGCGGGCGGCGGCCGGTGCCGGATAGCGGTCGAACGAAGGCGATGCACAGGACGCGGTCGCCGTGGTGGCGGGCGCAGCCTCGGCAGCACTGGCTGCACTGGCGCTGCCCATCAGCGCAGTGGATGCGCCGGCGATCAGCAGAAATCGATGGGCAGGCGCCACGCGAATGTCCTTTCGTATTCGAGGTGAATGTCGAGCCGCAGCAGCCGAACGGCCGGCGACGACGATTCTATGACGCTTCGCGCGAGCTGGCGACACGGCACGGTGGTTGCGCACCTGCCGAGCCGGCGATGCCGTGCGCAACCGTCCGTCAAGCATCGTCAAATCGCCGCGATATATCACGATGCCTGACGTTTCATGCGGCTTCGAAGGCTGTCATGCCCCGCTCGATTGCGTATCCTTGGATGCGATTCGCGGTATTCACGCAGTCACAACCGGGAGGCTTTACATGAATGCACGTCTTTACCGCGCGACCGTTGCCGGCGCGCTGATCGGATTGCTCGCGCCGTTTTCGGTCGCCCATGCGCAACTGGGCGACGTCCTGAAACAGGTCGGCGGTGGCGGCGATTCGGGCGGCAGCGCGGGCGGGGCGCTCGGCAATCTCGGCGGCCTTGGTGGCGCGCTGACGGGTGGCGGCGGTGCGTCGCTGACGCCGGGCAGCACCGGCAACGTCGCGGGCCTGCTGCAGTTCTGTATCCAGAACAACTATCTTGGCGGCGCAACGGGCAGCGGCGCATCGTCGGTGAAGGACGCGCTGCTCGGCAAGCTCGGCGGCACCGCGTCCGCGTCGTCCGACAGTGGCTATACGAGCGGTGCGAGCGGGATTCTCGACGCAGGCAACGGCAGCAAGCTCGACCTGAGCGGCGGCGGCCTGAAGCAGCAGGTGACCAAGCAGATCTGCGACAAGGTGCTGACGCAGGCCAAGTCGCTGCTGTAAATCGATCGGCACGCGTCGCGCGTGCCAGCGCCGGGGGCCGGTGCGCAGGTGCCGCCCCCCGTCAGTCATTCCGGCCGTGACGTTCGTCACGACGAAAAGCACGTCGCGCGAGTCGATGCCGCGACCCGCGCAAGGCGCAAGGCGGCGACTGCGCGGCTCAATCCGCCAGCCGCTTGTCCGCGAGCGCCTTGCAGCAGTCTTCGTACACCCATTGCACGAGTTTGGCCCGATAGTCGAGATCGTCGGTATCGACGATTTCCTCGACCGCGTCGCGCGCCCACGACGCGTCGACGAATCCCGCATGCCGCTTCGCGATGTCCTGCGCGAGCGCCGCGAGCTTGGCGACCGACAGCCAGTCGGCCTGGCGGTGATGGCGGTCGAGCCAGCGGTGCGCGGCTTGCACCTGGAACGCGGCGTCCGGCCATGATTCGTTGAGGTAAAACGCGCCGAGGTTGCCGCAGGTGAGCCAGCAAAGCAGCTCCAGGCGGTCTTGCGAGCCGAGGGTATGGGATGCGTCGGACATGGCAGCGCTCACGAAGTGCGTCGATTCCGGGCGGCGCCGGCCGCAAAGGGCCGATGCCGATAATAAAAACATAGCACGATGCGGGCCCGGCCGCGCACCCGGGCGGATGCTGACGTGGCGGCGGCCCGACGAATGCCGCGCCGGCCACGCGCGGCGGGCGGCGCAGCAACGGCGTGATGGCGTGCCGGCCCTTTCGAATGGCTGTCATTCGTCACACCAGTCACCGAAACGCTCGCTAGAATGGCGGCTTCCCTGGAGGCGGAACACGATGAAAATCTACGACCAGTTCTACATCGACGGCGCATGGCGCAAACCGGCCGGCATCGGCACCATCGACGTGATCGATTCGGGCACCGAAACCGTGATCGGCCGGATTCCCGAGGGCGTCGCGTCCGATGCACAGGACGCGATCCGTGCGGCGCGCGCGGCGTTCGATGCGTGGGCGGCCACGCCGGCCGCGACGCGCGCGGGCTACCTGCGCAAGATCGTCGAGCGCCTGCAGGCGCGCAGCGAGGAACTCGCGCAGTCGATCACCGGCGAAGTCGGCATGCCGATCAAGCTGTCGCGCGCGATTCAGGTCGGCGGCCCGATCTACAACTGGAAGGCGTACGCGAAGCTGGCCGAATCGTTCGAATTCGAGGCGCAGGTCGGCAATTCGCTGGTGGTGCGCGAACCGGTCGGCGTCGTCGCGGCGATCACGCCGTGGAACTACCCGCTCAACCAGGTCACGCTGAAGGTCGCGCCGGCGCTCGCGGCCGGCTGCACGGTGGTGCTCAAGCCGTCCGAAGTCGCGCCGCTCAACGCGTTCATGCTCGCCGAAGCGATCCACGAGGCCGGGCTGCCGGCCGGCGTGTTCAACCTCGTGTGCGGGTACGGCCCGGTCGTCGGCGAGGTGTTGGCCACCGATCCGGACGTCGACATGGTGTCGTTCACCGGCTCGACGCGCGCGGGCAAGCGCGTGGCCGAACTGGCGGCCGCGGGCGTCAAGCGGGTCGCGCTGGAGCTGGGCGGCAAGTCGGCGTCGGTGATCCTCGACGATGCGGATTTCGTGACGGCGGTGAAGGGCACGGTCAACGCGTGCTACCTGAACGCGGGGCAGACCTGCTCCGCGCATACGCGGATGCTGGTGCCGGAGGCCCGCTACGAAGAAGCGCGCGAGCTCGCGAAGGCCGCGGCCGAAGCGTACGTCGCGGGCGACCCGCGGCAGGAGGCGACGCGCCTCGGCGCGCTGGCGTCGGCCGCGCAGCAGCAGCGCGTGCAGGCCTACATCCAGCGCGGCATCGACGAAGGCGCGGAACTCGTGACGGGAGGCACTGGCTTGCCGGAAGGGCTCGCGAAGGGCTTCTTCGTGAAGCCGACCGTGTTCGGCCGGGTCGATCCGAAAGCGACGATCGCGCAGGAAGAGATCTTCGGGCCGGTGCTGTCGATCATCACCTATCGCGATGAAGACGAGGCCGTGCGGATCGCGAACGATTCGCCGTACGGGCTCGGCGGCGCGGTGTGGGCCGGCAGCGACGAACGCGCGATGCGCGTCGCGCGCCGCATCCGCACCGGGCAGGTCGACATCAACGGCGGCACATGGAACGGCGCCGCGCCGTTCGGCGGCTTCAAGCAGTCGGGGTACGGCCGCGAGAACGGCGTGTACGGGCTCGACGAGTATCTCGAGTACAAGTCGATGCAGTTGAAGCCGGCGAAGCCGGCCTGAACGCCGCGCGCGGCCCGAACCGGAACGGCACGCTTGCGTGCCGTTTTTTATTGACGGCCGTCAAGGTGCGCGGCGGTGGATCGTCGATCATCGCGGTTCCGATGTTCCGACGAGGTTTCAGATGACCGTACGCACTTCCTTTCCGCCGCTGACGATCCGCGGCCGCACCTTGCTGCCCGTCGTGCAGGGCGGCATGGGCGTCGGCATCTCCGCGCACCGGCTGGCGGGCAGCGTCGCGCGCGAAGGCGCGGTCGGCACGATCGCGAGCATCGACCTGCGCCACCATCATGCGGACCTGCTCGCGCGGTGTCGCGCGCAACCCGATCGCGCGACGCTCGAGGCGGCGAACCTCGACGCGCTCGCGCGCGAGATCCGTCTCGCGAAAACGTACAGCGAAGGGCGCGGGATGATCGCGGTCAACGTGATGAAGGCGGTGAGCGCGCAGGCGGACTACGTGCGGGTCGCGTGCGACGAGGGAGCGGATGCGATCGTGATGGGCGCGGGCCTGCCGCTCGATCTGCCCGACCTCACGCAAGGGCACGACGTCGCGCTGATCCCGATCCTGTCGGACAGCCGCGGGATCGCGCTGGTGCTGAAGAAGTGGATGAAGAAGGGGCGCCTGCCCGATGCGATCGTGATCGAGCATCCGGCGCACGCGGGCGGCCACCTCGGCGTCACGCAGATCGACGACATGCACGATGCCCGCTTCGATTTCGCGCGCGTGCTGGACGAAACCGCGCAGGTGATGGCGTCGCTCGGCATCGCCCGCGACACGATCCCGCTGATCGTGGCCGGCGGGATCAACAGTCACGACACGGTGCGCGCGGCGTTCGCGGCCGGCGCGAATGGCGTGCAAGTCGGGACGCCGTTCGCGGTGACCGAAGAAGGCGACGCGCATCCGCAGTTCAAGCGCGTGCTCGCCGATGCGACGCCCGACGACATCGTCGAATTCGTCAGCGTGACGGGCCTGCCCGCGCGTGCGGTGAAGACGCCGTGGCTCGATCGTTACCTGCGCAACGAGACGCGCATTCGCAACAAGCTCGGCGCGTTCAAGCAGCGCTGCCCGACCGCGCTCGAATGCCTGAGCGTATGCGGACTGCGCGACGGCATCGAGAAGTTCGGCCACTTCTGCATCGACACGCGGCTCGCGGCCGCGCTGCGCGGCGACGTCGCGAACGGGCTGTTCTTCCGCGGCCGCGAGGCATTGCCGTTCGGCCGTGCGATCCGCAGCGTGCGCGATCTGCTCGACCTGCTGCTGACGGGCAATGCGACCGAGCCTGCGGCAAACCGTCCCACGTTTACGCTGGCTTGACCAATATCAAGATGACGAAAAGACCCTACAGGGAGAATGGAAACCATTCTTTGGGGGTCCGTACCATGCATAAAACGATTCGAACTTGTGCCACCGCCGCCGTCGTCGCGGCCGCCATCGCGATGCCGTCGCTGTCGCACGCGGCGTCGCCGGGCGACGGCATCAACCAGGGGGACGTACTGGTCCGGCTGCGCGCGATCAGCATCCAGCCGAACGAGCGCGCGAGCGATACGCTCGGCGCGATCAACACGGGCGTGAACAACGCGATCGTGCCCGAGCTCGACTTCACGTACATGATCCGCGACTACCTCGGCGTCGAGCTGATCCTCGGCACGTCGCGGCATCAGCTGACGTCGAGCCTCGGCAATCTCGGCGGCGTGGGCGTGCTGCCGCCGACGCTCTTGCTGCAGTATCACTTCAACCATGCGGGCAAGGTGCGCCCGTACGTCGGCGCCGGGTTGAACTACACGTACTTCTACAACAACGGGCTCAACGTCGGCGGGGAGGGCGTGTCGATCAACAAGAGCAGCTTCGGCCCCGCGCTGCAGTTCGGCGTGGACGTGCAGTTGACCAAGAAGGTGTTCATGAACGTCGACGTGAAGAAGATCTGGATGAGCACCGATGCGACGCTGGGCGACAAGGGCATCGGCACGCTGCACATCGATCCGCTGATCGTCGGTGTGGGCGTCGGGATGAAGTTCTAGACGCGACGGAACAAGAACAGAGTTGGGGTTGGCGGCATGGCGGTCTGCATGCCGCTTTTTTTATGGGCGGCCGGTTTACAGCTTGTCGTACTGGAAGCGCATCGCGGTGCCTTCGCGCGTGATGCGCTCCCACACCGCGCGCTTTTCGTCGTCGCTCAGGAACACCCAGTTCGAGACTTCGGCGGCCGTGCGGCCGCAGCCCTTGCAGACTTCGTCGAAGAGCGTCGAGCACACGCCGATGCAGGGGCTATCGGGAAGATCGTGAAGATTGGAGGCCATCGGGAGGGTTCGCGCAATTGAATCGTCAGCCGCCATTTTAATGCATCGCGGCGACCCGGCCGGACACTCGCGCCGGCGTGCTGTTCCGGTGCGGGAGCGTGACAGTCGGGCCGTGCGTCGTGCGCGGTCGCCGGGCGGCCGCATGCGGCGTGCGAACGCACGCTTCGCCGCTGTCCGTTTTTCCCGGTGGACAGCCGCCGATTACCCGATAGAATTCCCCCGGAACGCCCCGCCGCACGGGCGGCCCGACGGGCCGGCGGCGGGAATCTGTTCCGTTTGCGCGACACCGGCATGATTTTTTTGTGACGGGGCGCGAATGATGGTAGTTTTCGGGGTTTTCGAGGGGCGGCGCGCCAGAATGCGCCGCCATGACGAGGCAGACGGCAGCCGGGCAACGTGTCCGGCCGGAGGGAGAACGGGATGAAAGCAAAGGTAGTGGGCCGGTTCGCAGCGCTCGCGCTGTGCGTGGGTGCGTCGGCGGCAGCGGCGAAGGATACGCAGCTCAATATCTATAACTGGTCGGACTACATTGCGAAGGACACGATCCCGAACTTCGAGAAGCAGGCGGGCGTCAAGGTCCGCTACGACAACTACGACAGCGACGACACGCTGCAGGCGAAGCTGCTGACGGGCAGCTCGGGCTACGACATCGTCGTGCCGACCAGCAACTACGCGGGCAAGCAGATCGCCGCCGGCATCTTCGCGCCGCTCGACAAGTCGAAGCTGCCGAACCTCAAGTACCTCGATCCGCAACTGATGGCGCTCGTCGCCGGCGCGGACCCGGGCAACAAGTACTCGGTGCCCTGGGCGTACGGCACGACCGGCCTTGCGTACAACCTGACGAAGGCGCAGCAGGCGCTCGGCAAGGTGCCGCTCGACAACTGGGACATCCTGTTCAAGCCGGAAAACCTCGCGAAGCTGAAGACCTGCGGCGTGTCGGTGCTCGACGCACCCGACCAGATGTTCGCGGCGACGCTGCACTACATCGGCAAGGACCCGATGAGCACGAACCCGGCCGACTACAAGGCCGCGATGGACGTGCTGAAGAAGATCCGTCCGTACATCACGCAATTCAACTCGTCGGGCTACATCAACGACCTGGTCGGCGGCGACATCTGCTTCGCGTTCGGCTGGTCGGGCGACGTCGTGATCGCGAAGCATCGCGCGATCGAGGCGAAGAAGCCGTACAAGGTCGAGTACTACATTCCGAAGGGCGGCGCGCCGGTGTGGTTCGACGTGATGGCGATCCCGAAGGATGCGAAGAACAAGGAAGCCGCGCTGCAGTGGATCAACTACATCGAGGATCCGAAGGTGCACGCGGCGATCACCAACGCGGTGTACTACCCGAGCGCCAACGCCGAGGCACGCAAGTACGTGCGGCCCGACGTCGCGAACGACCCGGCCGTCTACCCGCCGGCCGACGTCGTGAAGACGCTGTTCCTGCTCAAGCCGCTGCCGCCTGAAATCCAGCGTCTGCAGACGCGTCTGTGGACCGAGCTGAAGTCGGGCCGCTGACGCGAGCCGAAGTGAATCAGCAGTCATGAAGCCCCTGGTGCCCCCGGGGGCTTTGTTCGTCTAACGCAGGAGAGAAGCAGCACATCATGAATAGCCAGTCGGGCGCGCCGGTCGCGGGCGCGCCGTTCTCCGTTTCCTCCTCCGGCGCCGATGCGCGCGCCGAGAACTTTGTCCAGATCGTCGACGTCGTCAAGAAATTCGGCGACACCGAAGCCGTGCGCAGCGTCAACCTGACCGTGCGCCAGGGCGAGCTGTTCGCGCTGCTCGGCAGCTCGGGCTGCGGCAAGTCGACGTTGCTGCGGATGCTCGCGGGCCTCGAGACGGTCACGTCGGGCAAGATCCTGATCGACGGCGAGGACCTCGCGCAGATGCCGCCGTACAAGCGGCCCGTGAACATGATGTTCCAGTCGTATGCGCTGTTCCCGCACATGTCGGTCGAGTCGAACGTCGCGTTCGGGCTGAAGCAGGAAGGCACGCCGAAGGCCGAGCTGAAGGCGCGCGTCGCATCCGCGCTCGAACTCGTGCAGATGGGCAAGTACGCGAAGCGCAAGCCGCATCAACTCTCCGGCGGCCAGCAGCAGCGTGTTGCGTTGGCCCGCTCGCTGGTCAAGCGCCCGAAGCTGCTGCTGCTCGACGAGCCGATGTCCGCGCTCGACAAGCAGATTCGCCAGCGCACGCAGATCGAACTCGTCAACATCCTGAACAAGGTCGGCGTCACCTGCATCATGGTCACGCACGACCAGGAAGAGGCGATGACGATGGCGAACCGCCTCGCGGTGATGAGCGAAGGCCAGATCGTGCAGATCGGCTCGCCGAACGAAGTGTACGAATACCCGAACAGCCGCTTCTCGGCCGAATTCATCGGCTCGACGAACCTGTTCGACGGCGTGACGGTCGAGGACGAACCCGATCACGTGTACATCGAATCGCCGGAACTGCCGAGCCGGCTGTACGTGAGTCACGGGATCTCCGGCCCGCTCGGGATGCCGGTCACCGTGTCGGTGCGCCCCGAGCGGATCGCGCTCACGCGCAAGCCGCCCGAAGGCGCGTTCAACTGGGCGCGCGGCCGGATCAGCAACGTCGCGTACATGGGCGGCTATTCGCTGTATCACGTGAAGCTCGACGGCGGCAAGACGGTGATCGCGAACGTGTCGAGCCTCGCGATTTCCGAACTCGACACGCCGGCGCTCGGCGACGAGATCTACGTGCGCTGGAGCGCGACCGCCGGCGTGGTGCTGACGTCATGAACGCGTTCAAGTCCCTGCTCGAGTGGCCGGTGCGGCGCTTCAACCTGACGGGCGCCACCGCGGTCGTGGCTGGCCCGTTCACGTGGCTCGTGCTGTTCTTCCTCGTGCCGTTCGTGCTGGTCGTGAAGATCAGCTTCGCCGAGCTGCAGCTCGGTATTCCGCCGTATACGGAGCTTGCGTCGTACGCGGACGGCGTCGTGCACATCGCGCTGAACCTGTCGCACTACGCGTTCCTGTTCACGGACAGCCTGTATTTCGCGACCTACGTGAACTCGGTGTGGGTCGCCGCGATCACGACGCTGCTGTGCTTGCTGCTCGGCTATCCGATGGCGTACTACATCGCGCGCTCGAACCCGGCCACCCGCAACCTGCTGATGATGGGCGTGATGCTGCCGTTCTGGACGTCGTTCCTGATCCGCGTGTATGCGTGGATCGGCATCCTGAAGAACAACGGGCTGCTGAACAACTTCCTGATGTGGATCGGGCTCACCCATACGCCGATCGAGCTGTACCGCACGAATTACGCGGTGTACATCGGGATGGTGTATTCGTACCTGCCGTTCCTCGTGATGCCGCTCTATGCGCACCTCGTGAAGATGGACCTGCGCCTGCTCGAAGCCGCTTACGACCTCGGCGCGAAGCCGTGGAAGGCGTTCGTGCAGATCACGCTGCCGCTGTCGAAGAACGGCATCATCGCGGGCTGCCTGCTGGTGTTCATCCCGGCGGTCGGCGAGTACGTGATTCCGGAGCTGCTCGGCGGCGCGAATACGCTGATGATCGGCCGCGTGATGTGGAACGAGTTCTTCAACAACGCGGACTGGCCGATGGCGTCTGCCGTGACCTGCGCGATGGTGCTGCTGCTGCTCGTGCCGATGGCGATGTTCCAGCACTTCCAGGCGAAGGAACAGGGAGGCCGTCGATGAAGCCGAATCGCTACCTGCAGTTCGCGGCGCTGTTCGTCGGCTTTGCGTTCCTGTACATCCCGATCATCAGCCTGATCGTCTATTCGTTCAACGAGTCGAAGCTCGTCACCGTGTGGTCGGGCTTTTCGTTCCGCTGGTACGCGGCGCTCGTCGAGGACGACGAGCTGCTGACGGCCGCGTGGTTGTCGCTGAAGATCGGCGTGCTGACCGCGTTCGCGTCGGTGTTCATCGGCACGTGGGCGGGCTTCGTGCTCGCGCGGATGGGCCGTTTTCGCGGCTTCGCGCTGTTCAGCGGGATGATCAACGCGCCGCTCGTGATTCCCGAGGTGATCCAGGGGATCTCGCTGCTGCTGCTGTTCATCGAGCTCGCGAAGTGGATCGGCTGGCCGGCCGAGCGCGGCGTGTTCACGATCTGGCTCGGCCACGTGATGCTGTGCATCTCGTACGTCGCGATCATCGTGCAGTCGCGCGTGCGCGAGCTGAATCCGTCGCTGGAAGAGGCCGCGCTCGATCTCGGCGCGACGCCGCTGAAGGTGTTCTTCACGATCACGCTGCCGCTGATCTCGCAGGCGCTGATCGCGGGCTGGCTGCTGTCGTTCACGCTGTCGATCGACGATCTGGTGCTGTCGGCGTTCCTGTCGGGCCCCGGCTCGACGACGCTGCCGCTCGTCGTGTTCTCGCGCGTGCGCCTCGGCCTGAACCCGGAGATGAACGCGCTCGCGACGCTGTTCATCATCGCGGTGACGGCTGGCGTCGTGATCGCGAACTTCGTGATGCTGCGTCAGGAGCGCAAGCGGCTGGCGGGGTTCGCGGCCTGACACGCCGATTGCGGCCATCATGAAAAACGCCCGGTGCCGACGACGAGTCGGGCCGGGCGTTTCGTTCTGGCGGCGCGTAACGATCGCCGGCCCGTCGCCGTCGTTCATGCGCCGAACGCCGCCTTGGCCAGCAAGCCGAGCGCGACGCACACGAGCACGGCCGCGAAACCGGCCTGCACATGCCGTGCGGCGAGGTGGCGCGACGCACCGCGGCCGGCGGCCATGCCGAGCGCGGTCGCGACGGTGAACCACAGCGTCACGTCGAGCGGCGCGCGCGTGCCCGACACGAGCGTCGCGAGCACGCCGCCGGTGCCGACCAGCGCGATCACCATCAGCGACGTCGCGACCACCCCATGCACCGACACGTTCGTGAACTTGCGCAGCATCGGCACGATCACGAAGCCGCCGCCCACGCCGAGCAGCCCCGTCATCAAGCCCGTGACCGCGCCGGTCGACGCCAGCGCGATGCCCACGGGCCACGACCACACGAGCCGGCCCGTATCGGGATTCACGCGGCCGACGCACAGCGGCGACGTGTCCGTATCGGTCGCCTGCCGCCGCAGCGCCTGCCGCAGCAGGCGAGCGGCAACCACCAGCATCGTCAGCGCGAACAGCGTGAGCAGCAGGCGCTGCGGCAGCACGTGCGCGAGCCGCACGCCGAGCGTGGTCAGCGGCACGCCGGCCACCGCCATCAGCAGCGCCGCGCGGTAGCGCACGAGCCCGCGGCGAAAGCCTTCGAGCGCGCCGAGCGCGGCGCTGCCGGCCACCGCGACGAGCGCGACCGGCGTGGCCTGCTGCATCGGCCAGCTCATCCCGACGACGAGCGCGGGCACCGCGAGAATGCCGCCGCCGGCGCCGGTCAGGCCCAGCACGGCGCCGACGAAGCCGCCGAGTACGAGGGAAATCAGCATGACGTCATCGCGCTCCGGTCACCGTGCGATCGCGGGCTTCGCGAGCCATTCGCGGCCCTTGAGCATCGCCTTCCAGTAGAGCGGCGGCAGCACGCGCTCCTTGAGCAGCCACGCGAGCCGCGATGGGCGCTTGCCATCGATCAGCCAGGCGGGGAAGGTCGGCGCGACCTTGCCGCCGTACAGGAATTCGGCGAGCACGATCTTGCCGCGCTCGACGGTGAGCGGACACGAGCCGTAGCCGTCGTACGCGGCGTCGCCGTGCGCGCGGCCGAGCGACGCGAGCAGGTTGTGCGCGACGACGGGCGCCTGCTTGCGGGCGGCCGCGGCCGTTTTCGCATTGGTCGTGTTGGTGACGTCGCCGAGCGCGTAGATGTCGTCGAATTGCTTGTGGCGCAGCGTCGCCGGATCGACGTCGATCCAGCCGGCCGCGTCGGCGAGCGGGCTTGCGCGCACGAAGTCGGGCGCCTTCTGCGGTGGCACGACGTGGATCATGTCGAACGAACGCTCGACGGTTGCCTTGCCGCCGTCCGGCAGCGCGTGCGAGAACGTCGCACGGCGCGCGGGCCCGTCGATCGCGACGAGGTTGTGGCCGAACGACAGCGCGATGTCGTAGCTTTTCACGTAATCCATCAGCGCAGGCACGTAATCGGCGACGCCGAACAGCGCGCCGCCTGCATTCAGGAATTCGACGTTCGCGGCGTCGAGGCGCCCCGTGCGCCGCCAGTGATCGCACGACAGGTACATTGCCTTTTGCGGCGCGCCCGCGCACTTGATCGGCATCGGCGGCTGCGTGAAGAGCGCATTGCCGCCGCGGAACGCGCGCACGAGCTCCCACGTGTACGGCGCGAGATCGTAGCGGTAGTTCGACGTGACGCCGTTGCGGCCGAGCGTGTCGGCGAGGCCGTCGATCGCGTGCCAGTCGAGCTTGAGCCCCGGGCACACGACGAGCTTGCGATAACCGATGCGTCGGCAGCCGTCGAGCACCACGACGTGCGCGTCGGGCTCGAAGCCCGCGACGGCGGCCTGGATGCGGTGCACGCCGCGCGGCAGCACGTCGGTCATCGGCCGCGCGGTGGTGCCGGGCTGGAACACGCCCGCGCCGACCATCGTCCAGCCGGGCTGGTAATAGTGGACGTCGGCGGGATCGATCACCGCGATGTCGAGCGACGCGTCGCGCGCGAGCAGGCTCGACGCGACCGCGATTCCGGCCGAACCGGCGCCGACGATCACGATGTCGTGCCGTGCGTCGACGGCGGGCGCCGTGCGGCGGCTGTTTTGCGTGACACGCGATGCAAGCGCACTCAGGTCGTAGCCGGCTGCGCCGGCGGTGGCGACGAGGTCGTCCAGCGGACGCAGCTCCGCCTGCGACAGCGCCCACAGCGTGGCCGAGCGCGTGCCGCTGCGGCAATACGCGAGCACGGGCCCGTCGAGCGACGCGACGAGCGCGCCGAACTGCGCAGCCTGGTCGTCGGTCACCTTTCCGGTATCGACCGGCAGGTAATGCACGCCGATGCCGAGCGGCGCGGCGGCCGCGCGGATCTCGGTGACGGTCGGCTGGTCGGCGCCTTCGCCGTCGGGCCGATTGCAGATGATCGCGCGGATGCCCGCCGCGCGAAGCGCGGGCAGGTCGGCCGCCGCGATCTGCGGCGAGACCGACAGCGTGTCGGTCAGCTTGCGGAGGGTGGTCATGTCGGGGTTCTCGGTGGGGTGCGGGCGCTCAGATCGCGTCGAGCGGAATCTTCAGGTAGCGCACGCCGTTGTTCTCGGGCTCGGGCAGGTGGCCGGCGCGCATGTTGACCTGCACGGACGGCAGCATCAGCACCGGCATGTCGAGCGTCGCGTCGCGCGCGGTGCGCATCGCGACGAAATCGTCCTCGCTCACGCCGTCCCTCACGTGCACGTTCGCACGGCGCTGCTCGGCGACGGTCGTCACGAACTGCACGTCGCGGCCGCCCGGCTGGTAGTCGTGGCACAGGTACAGGCGCGTGTCGGGCGGCAGCGCGAGCACCCGCGCGATCGAGCGGTACAGCGTGCGCGCGTCGCCGCCGGGGAAGTCGCAGCGGGCCGTCCCGTAGTCGGGCATGAACAGCGTGTCGCCGACGAACGCCGCGCGCTGCGTCGCATCGTCCACGCAGTAGGTCATGCACGCGGGCGTGTGGCCCGGCGTGTGCAGCGCGCGGATCGTCAGCGCGCCGAGCGCGAGCGTGTCGCCGTCGTCGACGAGCCGGTCGAACTGGCGGCCGTCTTCCGCAAAGCCCGGCCCTGCGTTGAACAGCGTGCCGAACACGTGCTGCACGCGGCGCACGTGCGAACCGATCGCGATCTGGCCGCCGACCCGTGCTTTCAGGTAGGGCGCGGCCGACAGGTGGTCGGCATGCACATGCGTCTCCAGCAGCCAGTGCACGGTCGCGCCGAGTTCGGCGACGCGCGCGATCAGCCGGTCGGCGCTCGCGGTGCGCGTGCGGCCGGATTTCGGGTCGTAGTCGAGCACGCTATCGATCAGCGCGCACGCGCGGCTCGCGGTATCGAGCAGCAGATAGCTGACGGTGTGGGTGGCCGGGTCGAAAAAACCTTCGACCGACAGGGCGGGGGTGTTGCTCACGGGGTGTCCTCGATCGGGTTCGGCATCTGCAATCGGGATCTTTACTTCAAGAAGCGTGCCAGTCTGCGACGCAGCATCTGCCGATGTGGCAGGGGCTTGATTCAGCACGGGTTTTCGGGGCGTCGGCGGCCCTGATGAGGTGGCGGTGACATCCGGCGGCAGACGAGGACTGCCACAACTGGCAGTGTCGTGGCAGAATTGGCAGCCAGCCTGGCAGTCCATCCGGGCGCCCCTTCGCCGAGCGAGCCGCCGCATGAATCCGCACGACACCATTCCGATCGTCCCTGTTCCGCGCCGCGACGCGATGCCGGATGTCCACGCACTCGTCGCGTATCTCGAGCAGGACCCGCAGCCGATGATCGTGGTCGACCCCGAGTACCGCATCCTCGCGGCGAACGATGCGTATCGGCGTCAGTTCGGCGTGGCCGGCGTCGAGCATGTGGGCCGGCACTGTTTCCAGGTATCGCATCACTACGACGTGCCGTGCGACCAGGCGGGCGAGCACTGCCCGATGAAGCAGGCGCTCGAGTCGCGCGGGCTGAACCGCGTGCTGCACATCCATCACACGCCGCGCGGCCCCGAGCATGTCGACGTCGAGCTGCGGCCTATCTTCGATGCACACGGCAACGTGATCGCGTATGTCGAGCGCCTGACGACGGTGCGTAGCGCGTCCGCGCAGCCGAGCGCGGAAGGGCTCGTCGGCGGCTCCGATGCGTTCAACGCGGCGCTCGGCGCGTTGCAGCGCGTGGCGCCGTCGACGCTGCCGGTGCTGCTGCTCGGCGAATCGGGCACCGGCAAGGAGTTGTTTGCCCGCGCGCTGCACGAGGCGAGCGACCGCGCGATGGGGCCGTTCGTCGTCGTCGATTGCTCGGGGATCGCCGAGACGCTGTTCGAGAGCGAACTGTTCGGCTACGAGAAAGGCGCGTTCACCGGCGCGAACCAGCGCAAGCCGGGCCTCGTCGAAACCGCGCAGGGCGGCACGCTGTTTCTCGACGAGATCGGCGACGTGCCGCTGCCGATGCAGGTGAAGCTGCTGCGGCTGATCGAATCGGGCACGTTCCGGCGCGTGGGCGGCGTCGAGGCGCTGCGCGCCGATTTCCGGCTGGTCGCGGCCACGCACAAGCCGCTGCGCGAGATGATCGACGACGGCCGGTTCCGGCAGGATCTTTACTACCGGATCAACGCGTTTCCGATTCCGCTGCCGGCGCTGCGCGAACGGCAGGGCGACGTCGCGCTGCTGGCCGAATCGATCCTGCGGCGGATCGCGAACGCGCGCGGCAACGCGGGCGACTCGAATGCGCGGCCATTCACGCTGACCGAGCGCGCGCGGGCGTGCCTCGACGCGTATGCATGGCCCGGCAACATCCGCGAGCTGCGCAACGTGCTCGAACGCGCGTGCCTGTTCGCGGACGACGGGACGATCCGCGTCGAGCATCTGCCGGCCGAACTCGTCGCGGCAGCGGCGGCGCCCCACGCGCAGGCGGCGGACGCGCGCGGCGTGTCGGACGCTGAGCTGGTCCGTATCGCGCGCACGTTCGACGGCACGCGCAAGGCGCTGGCCGAGCAACTCGGATTGAGCGAACGGACGCTGTACCGGCGGATGAAGGCGCTCGGCCTCGGCTCGCGCGAGCGCTGAACGGGCGGGTCGCGCGCGGCTGGCGGCGGCACGCGGCTTTGCCGATAATGGCGCGTTCGATTTCAGCGCTTTCGCTCCCGCCGATGAAAAGACATGCCCTTTCGCGTTGCCTGTGGCTCGCAGTCACAGCGCTGGCCAGCCCGGCGCACGCCGCCGACTACACGTGGACCGATGCGGCCGGCGCACACGCGGTGACGCTCGCCAGAACCGCGTCCGGCGACGACGTCGAGCTCAAGGTGTCCGCGACGCTCGACGGCCACCCCGACTGGACGGTGCGCGACTACGTGAAGGATTGCCCGGTCGACGTGATTCTCGATGTCGTGCCGAAGTCGATCGAAATGCGCGACCTGCTCGGCAACGGCCGCAAGCAGTTCCTGTTCGCGTACAAGATCGGTTGCCGCGGCGACGTGAGCGCCGATCAGGTGAAGTACTTCCTGATCGACGCGGGCACGAAATACGTGCTGCGCGGCGAGGAAACCGTCACAGTCAACGGCAAGTTCGTCGACGGCGGCGCGGCGCCCGTGCCGAATGCGGACCTGAAGGCGCAGCCCGCGTTTCTGCGCTACATGGCAAAGCGCTGGCGCGGGGTCAGCTTGCGCAACGACTAGGCGGGCGCCGGGCCGTCGTGCGCGCGATACCGGCTGCCCATGGTGAAACGGGCGGCACACGGGCAACCCGCGTGCCGCCCGCCCGTCATGCGATCAACGCGCCGGTGCGAGTTGCGCCATCGCTGCGCGCACGAAACCGAGCAGCGTGTCGTCGGTCCACGAATCCTTCGTCAGCGCCGGCTCGTTCATCAGCGCGTGGCGGAATTTCGCGTGCGTGGCCGGGTCGTGGCCCGCGTAGCTGCAGAACAGTTCGAGCCAGCGCTGCGCGAGCGCGCGGCCTTGCGGCGAATCGGGCTGCGCGCCCGCATCGATCGCGTCGCGTACGTCGGCCATCAGTTGCGGCCATTCCATCGAGCGTTCGCCGTAGTGCGCCCGCATGAAGCGGATCTCGTCCGGCGCCAGATACTTCTCGAAGAGCCGCATCTTCGTTTCCGCCGAAGCGCGCAGCACGTAGTCGCGCAACGCGGTCGAAATGCCGATCTTCGACTGCATCGACGGTTCGTGCTCGTGCATCAGGTTCAGTTTCGCGAGCAGGCGCGGATCATTGTTCGTGTCGCGCACCAGTTGCGCCATCCAGCGCGCGGCGAGCGCACGGACGCGCTCGTCCTCGGCGGGCACGCCCGCCTCGTGCAGCGCGCGCACTTCGGCAACGAGCGCGATCCATTCCGCGTCGCCGGCCTGGCTCTTCTGGTACATCGGCAGGCGCGCGAGTTCTTCCTCGGAAAAATATTTGTCGTACACGGTCATCAACTCCAGTGTGGTGAGCCAATCGGCCAGTTCCGGCTCGGTGCCCGCCGCGAGCTGCGCATGCAGGCTCGCGAGCCGCTCGCGCAGCTGCGCGGTTTGCGCGAGCTGGCGGTCGAGCGACGCGATCTGCCTGGCGACGAGATCGACGAGCGGGGTACCGGGCTGGTTCAGGTAGTCGCCGATTTCGGCGAGCGACAGTCCGAAGCGACGCAGGGCCTGGATCTGGTGGAGCCGGGCGATGTCGTCGCGGTCGTACAGCCGGTAGCCGTTGTCGGCGCGCGCCGAAGGCGTCAGCAGGCCGATTGCGTGATAGTGATGAAGCGTGCGGACGGTCAGCCCGCTGCGTTTCGCCAGGTCTCCCACTTTCAGCCGCATTCGTTCCTCCGTTCGGTGCGCACACTGGAGTCTCGAACGTTACGCTACGTGAGGGTCAAGCGGAAGAGCGGCGATCGGACGCGCGTGGCGGGAATCCGCACGCGCATCCGATCGAAGGGGGCTGGTTATTGCGCCGAAGGGACGGCGGTGGGCCCGGCGGCGCGTGCTTGCGTGCCGGCCGTGCCGTCGCCGGCCGCGTGGCCGGTTTTACCGGACTTGTCACCGGTGTCGGCCGGCGGCGTGCCCATCGCCTGGTAAAGCCGCGCGGTATCCGCGAACCGTGCGCCGGTCGCGCGAATCTCGTCGAGCCGCGCATTGCGGTACTGCAGCTCGCTCGCGCGTGCCGCCGACGGCGGCAGCGCGCCGAGCCGCACGCGGGCGGCCGCGTCGTCGTATGCGCCCCGTGCGGACAGCGCGGCGCGCGACGACGCATCGAGCGCCTCCGCGTCGTGCTCGAGCGCCGCGAGCGAATCGGCGACGTTCTGGAACGCGCCGAGCACCGCCTGCTTGTACTGGTCGACCGCGGCCTCGTAGGTCGCTTTCGCCGCGCGGCGCTGGGCGAGCAGCGCGCCGCCATGGAAGATCGGCTGGCTCAGCGACGCGCCGACGTTCCAGATCGCGCCGGCGCCCGACAGCATCGCCGGCCAGCTGAAGCCGCCTTTGCCCATCGCCGCCGACAGCGACAGTTGCGGAAACATCTGCGCGGTCGCGAGGCCGACTTCGGCGGCGGCGGCCTTCAGCCCCGCGTCGGCGGCCTGGATGTCGGGGCGGCTTTGCAGCAGGTCCGACGGCACGACGACGGGCACCTGCTCGGGCAGGTGCAGATCGGTGAGCGCCAGATCGGCCGGCGGCCGGTCGGGCGTGCGGCCGACCAGCACCGCCAGCGCATGGCGGGCCGAGTCGCGCTGCTGGCGCAGCGCGGGCAGGCTCGCGGCGAACGTGTCGGCGCTTTGCCGGGCATTCAGCGCGTCGCTGCGCGAGGCCGAACCGAGCGCATGGCGGCGCTCCGCGTCGTGCGCCTGGTCGTTCGCGAGCGCGACGAGCCGCTCGGTCGTGTCGATCTGCGCATTGAGCACCGACACGGTGATCGATGCGGTGACGATGTTCGCGGCCAGCGCGCGCCGCGCGGATTCGAGCTGGAACGCGCTGACGTCGACGCGTTTCGCGAGCGCGCGGTTCGCGAAGCGCGACACGCCGAACAGGTCGACCGTGTAGCTCGCCTGCAGTTGCCCGACGAACGTGTCGTACAGCAGCGTCGGCGCGCCGAGCGCGGGAATCGGCACGCCGAGCGCGCGCTGGCGCGTGGCCTGGCCGCCCGCGTCGATCGACGGCAGCATCGAGCTGCCGATCTGCCCGCGCAACTGTTCGCGCGCGGCATCCAGCGAATGCGACGCCGCGCTCAGCGTCGGGCTGTTGCGCAGCCCTTCGTCGACGAGCGCGTTCAGCGCGTCGGACCGGTACTGCTTCCACCAGTCCGGCACCGGCTGCGCGCCGACCTCGAACTGCTGCGCGACGCCGTGCGCGGACACGGTCTGCTCGACTTGCGGCGCGGCGCCGTAGTGCGCGGGCGACGGCATCGCGGGCGGCTCGCCGCTCGGTGCGAACCACGCGCAGCCCGCGAGCGGGCCGGCGATGCTCACCACCGTGAGCGCGCGCACGGCTTTCGTTTTCAGGGTCATCGATCGATCCATGGTCAGGCTCCCGACGGCGCGGCAGGCGTGCCGCCTGGCGGCGGGCCGTCCTGCGGGTCGCGTTCGTCGCGCTTCACGCGGAACCACGTCGCGTACAGCGCGGGCAGGTAGAACAGCGTCAGCACGGTCGCGCTCGTGATGCCGCCCATCAGCGCGGTCGCCATCGGCCCGAAGAAGTTCGAGCGCAGCAGCGGGATCAGCGCGAGCACCGCGGCCGCGGCCGTCAGCGTGATCGGCCGGAAGCGCCGCACGGTCGCGCCGATGATCGCATCGACACGGCCGTGGCCGGCCGCGATGTCCTGCTCGATCTGGTCGACCAGGATCACCGAGTTGCGCATGATGATCCCGAACATCGCGATCACGCCGAGCATCGCGACGAAACCGAACGGCTGGCCGAACAGCAGCAGCGTCGCGACCACGCCGATCAACCCGAGCGGCGCGGTCAGCACGACCATCAGCACGCGCGAGAAGCTCTGCAGCTGGATCATCAGCAGCGTGAACACGGCGATCGCCATCAGCGGCATCTGCGCGTTGATCGACTTCTGCGCCTTCGCGCTTTCCTCGACCGAGCCGCCGATGTTGATCTGATAGCCGACCGGCAACTGCGCGCGCAGCGCATTCAGCTTCGCGTCGACCGCATGCGTGACGTCGATGCCCTGGGCGCCGGCGCGCACGTCCGACTGCACGGTGATGGTCGGCTGGCGGTCGCGTTCCCACACGACGCCGTATTCGAGCGTCGGCGTGAAGCGGCCGAGCGAGCCGAGCGGCACGGGGCCGTTCGGCGTCGGCAGCGCGAGGCCCGCGAGCTTGGCCGGATCGACGCGGTCGGCGCGCGGCGCGCGCAGGTCGACGGCGATCAGCTTGTCGCGCTCGCGATACTGCGTGACGGTCGTGCCGGACAGTGTCATCGCGAGGAAGCTCGACACGTCCTGCGACGTGACGTTCAGCTCGCGCGCCTTCTTCTGGTCGAGCTCGAAGCGCACCGAGCGCTCGGCCGGCTCGTCCCAGTCGAACTGCACGTTGACCGTGCGCGCATCGCCGCGCATCGTCGCCGCGACCTTCTCGGCGATCGAGCGGACCGTCGCGATGCTGTCGCCGCTCACGCGGAACTGCACCGGATAGCCGACCGGCGGCCCGTTCTCGAGCCGCGACAGGCGCCAGCGCACGGCCGGGAACGTGTCGCGCAGCGTGGTTTCGAGCCAGGTGGCGAGCTTCTCGCGATCCTCGACCGATTTCGCGGTGATCACGAACTGCGCGAAGTTCGGCAGTTGCAGTTGCTGGTCGAGCGGCAGGTAGAAGCGCGGCGCGCCGCTGCCGACGAAGTTCACCGCATGGTCGATCTCGGGCCGCTTGGCGATCGCTTTCTCGAGGCGCTCGGTCTCGCGCAGCGTCGCCGCGAACGACGCGCCTTCGGGCAGCCGCAGGTCGACCAGCAGCTCGGGCCGGTCGGAGCTCGGGAAGAACTGCTGCGGCACCAGCGAGAAGCCCATCATCGCGACGACGAACAGGGCGCCCGTGATCAGCAGCACGACGAAGCGCCGCTCGATGCACCAGTCGATCCAGCCGCGCAGCCGCCGGTAGAAGCGCGTGTCGTAGATGTCGTGCTCGTGATCGTCGGGCAGGTGCGCCTCGTGCGCGTGCCGCTTGCGCTCGGGCAGCAGGTGGAAGCCCAGCAGCGGGATCAGCACGACGGCCGCGAACCACGACGCGACCAGCGCGATCGCCGACACCTCGAAGATCGAGCGCGTGTATTCGCCGGTGCTCGATTTCGCGAGCGCGATCGGCAGGAAGCCCGACACCGTGACGAGCGTGCCCGTCAGCATCGGGAACGCGGTGCTGGTGTACGCGAATGCGGCGGCGCGGGCGCGGGTATAGCCCTGTTCGAGCTTCACGGCCATCATCTCGACCGCGATGATCGCGTCGTCGACGAGCAGCCCGAGCGCGAGCACGAGCGTGCCGAGCGACACCTTGTGCAGCCCGATGTCGAACAGGTACATGAACAGCGCGGTGACCGCGAGCACGACCGGAATCGAGATCACGACGACCATCCCGGTGCGCAGCCCGAGCGACACGAGGCTTACGACCAGCACGATCGCGACCGCCTCGGCGACCGCTTCGAGGAAGTCGTCGACCGAATGCGAGACCGCGTGCGGCATGCTCGACACCAGCGTCAGCTTGAGGCCGGCCGGCAGTTGCGCCTGCAAGTCCTTCGATTCGGCGTCGAGCGCCTTGCCGAGCCGGATCACGTCGCCGCCCGGCTGCATCGTCACGCCGATGCCGAGCACGGCATGGCCGTTGGTTCGCATCTGCGTGACTTGAGGGTCGTCGTAGCCGCGTTTCACGGTCGCGAGATCGCCGAGCCGGAACGTGCGGCCGTTGATGCGGATCAGCGTATTGGCGATCGCATCGACGTTGTCGAACTGGCCGCTCGGCCGCACGAACACGCGATCGTCGGCGGTCGTCAGCACGCCGGCCGACGAGATGTCGTTCTGCGCGTTGATCGCCTGCCCGAGCTGCTGCGGCGAGATGCCGAGGCGCGTGAGCTGCGCGTTGTTGACCTCGATGAAGATCCGCTGGTCGGGGTCGCCGAAATAGTCGACCTTGCCGACGCCCGGCACGCGCAGCAGCACGGTGCGCAACTGGTCCGCGTAGTCGTGCAGTTGCGCGGGCGTGAAGCCGTCGCCCTCGAGCGTCCAGATGTTGGTGTAGACGTCGCCGAATTCGTCGTTGAAGAACGGGCCCTGCACGCCGGGCGGCAGCGTATAGCCGATGTCGCCCACCTTCTTGCGGATCTGGTACCAGGTTTCGGGCACGTCCTTTACGGGCGCCGAATCCTTCATCGTGAAGAAGATCAGCGATTCGCCGGGGCGCGAATAGCTGCGCAGGAAGTCGATGGCCGGCGTTTCCTGCAGCTTGCGGCCGATCCGGTCGGTCACCTGTTCCTGCACCTGGCGCGCGCTCGCGCCGGGCCAGAAGGTGCGGATCACCATCACGCGGAACGTGAACGGCGGGTCTTCGGATTGCGCGAGCCGCGTATAGGCGAGGATGCCCGCGAGCGTCGCGAGTGCGATCAGGTAGACGACCAGCGCCTGATGGCGCAGCGCCCATGCGGACAGGTTGAAGCGGCCTTCTTCGTGGGAGACGCTCACGATGCGAAGTCCTCCGGATGCAGCGGCGCGATCGCGCGCACCTTCTCGCCCGCGCTGACCGTATGCACGCCCTGCAGCACGACGCGCTCGCCCGGCTGCAGCCCGTGCGACACGGTGACGGTGCGCTCGTTGAAGCGCGCGACGTCGACGCGGCGCAACTCGAGCGTGTCGTCCTTGGTGCGCACGACCCACACGGCCGGATGCGGGCCGTCGTGGAACAGCGCGGTCGCGGGCAGCGTGATCGGCTGCGCGTCGCCGGCGGCCGGCGCGCCGTCGAACGCGACGTCCGCGGTCATGCCGAGCCGGATCGCCGGATCGGGCGTGCCGAGCGTGAGCTTCACGCGGTAGGTGCGGCTCTGCGGATCGGCGGCCGGCGCGATTTCGCGCACCTTCGCGGCGAACTGTCGACCCGGCAGCGACGGCAGCGTGACGGTGGCCGCATGACCGGGCGCGAGCGACGCGAGCGCGGCCTCGGGCACGTCGCTGACCACGTCGACGTCGCCCGACCACGCGAGCTGGTAGACCGGCTGGCCGGCCGACACGTTCTGGCCGGTATCGGCTTGTTCGGCGGTGATGGTGCCCGCATGATCGGCGACGAGCGTCGCGTAGCGCAGCTGGTTCTTCGCGAGCGCGAGCTGCTGCTGCGCCTGGTCGCGCTGCGCGAGCGCCGACGTGTAGCTGTTCTGCGTCTGTTCGAGTTGCGCGGTCGCGATCAGGTTTTCGCGGGCCTGCGCACGATCGCGATCGAGCTGCTGCTTCGCGAACGCGAGGCTGTGCGACGCGGCATCGAATTGCGCCTGTGCACTCGCGGCGTTCTTCTCGACGTCGGACGGATCGAGTAGCGCGACGACCTGGCCGACTTTCACCGTATCGCCGAGCCGCACCCGGCGCTCGATGATCTTGCCGGCGATGCGAAACGACAGCGGCGTCGCATAGCGCGGCTGGATGTCGCCGGGCAGCGTGCGCGCGGCCGCGGCGGTGTCGGCCCGCGCGGGCAGCGCGACGACGGGGCGCGGGGCGGGCGGTGCGGATTCTTTCGGATGACAGGCGGCAAGGACGAGCGCGGCGCCGATCAGCAGCGCGGCGCGGGAACCGGAGCGATTCACGAAACCCCCAGGTGAGGTGGAGCGGAACGAAGCCGGCAAGCGCGGCGGGCGCTTGCCCCAAGCGGCGCCGGCATGGGCGCCCACGGATAGATGAACGACATCTTCAGAAACTGTGGCGAATTCTAATACACACCTGTATCTGAATGCAAAGATGAATCTGAAAGGGAAGGGATGCTAGACTGCGCGGCATGAAACCACAGCGCTTAACTCGCGAGCAGAGCAGGGACCAGACGCGCGAACGTCTGCTGAAAGCCGCGCATCGCATTTTTCTGAAGAAAGGGTATGTGGCCGCGAGCGTCGAGGACATCGCGGCGGCCGCCGGCTACACGCGCGGCGCGTTCTACTCGAATTTCCGCAGCAAGTCCGACCTGTTGCTGGAATTGCTGGAGCGCAACCACGAGGAGGTGCAGGCCGACTTCGTCGCGATTTTCGAAGGGGGCGGCACGCGCGAGCAGATGGAATCGATGTCGCTCGCGTATTACCGGACGCTGTTTCGCGACGACGAGTACTCGCTGCTGTGGGGCGAGGCGAAGCTGCAGGCGGCGCGCGACGCGAAGTTCCGCGTGCGCTTCAACCAGTTCCTGCACGGCAAGCGCGTGCAGATGGCCGAATTCATCCAGCGCTTCGCCGAGCGCTCGGGTACGCCGCTGCTGTTGCCGGCCGATACGCTCGCGTTCGGGCTGATGTGCCTGTGCGACGGCGTGCAGTCGTACTACACGGCCGATCCGCAGCACGTGTCGGCCGACGTGGCCGAGTCGGTGCTCGGCGGCTTCTTCGCGCGGGTCGTGCTGGGGCGTGCGCCGGACTGACCGGCGCGGGCGGTGCGAGTGGTGCGGCGACGCGCGTCAGCGTTCGCCGGTCATCCGCCGGTACGCGTCGAGCAGCGACGTCTTGTAGACCACGCCCGCGAGCGTCGGCTCGGCTTCGCTCTCGATTACCGGCAGGCGTTCGCCCTGGAACGCCATGAAGCGCTGGAGCGCGGTCGCGAGCGGCATGTCGGGCGTGAGCAGCGGAAACGGCGTGTGCGCGTAGTGCGCGGCCGTCTTGTCGGTCGTGTCGCGCTTGTCGAGCAAGTCGGACGTGATGTCCTTCAACGCGACCGCGCCGCGAAAGCGCCCGGCATCGTCGGTCACGTACAGATACTTCACCGGATATTCGAGAAACACGCGCGTCATGTCGGCGACGCTCGCGGTGAGCGGCACGACCGTCTGCGCGGGCTGGATCAGCTCGCGCATCTGCGTGGTGCGCAGCCGCTGCCGCTCCTGCGCGTCCTGGTAGTGGTGCTGCGTGATTTCGTACATCGACGTCGTGCCCGTCGCGCGCGCGACGAAATACGCGAACACGCACGACACCAGCAGCGGCAGCACGACCTGATAGCTCAGCGTCATCTCGAAGATCATCAGGATCGCCATCAGCGGCGCCTGCGTGGCGCCCGCCATGAACGCGCCCATCCCGACGATCGCGTACGCGAAATACGCGGACGTATGGCCGGGCCACAGCGCGTCCATCGCGAGCCCGAACAGCGAGCCGAACACGGCGCCGACGAACAGCGTCGGCGTGAATACGCCGCCGATCGCGCCCGAGCCGGCCGTCGCGGCGGTCGCGATCACCTTGAACACGAGGACCGCGACGAGCGCCTGCCAGGTCCACGGCGAATGGAGGATGTGGTTCACGACGCTGTAGCCGTTGCCCCACACGTCCGGAGTCCACACCGAGATCACGCCGACGACCAGGCCGCCGAGTGCGAGCCGCACGGGCAACGGCACCGGCAGCCGCTTGAACTGCGTCTTCGACGCGTCGAGCAGGTGCAGGAACTGCGGCGCGAGCACGCCGCACAGCGCGCCGAGCACGACGAACGGCAGCACCTCGGGGCCGGTCACGGCCGGAAACACCGGCATCTCGTACGGCGGCCGGTAGCCGGCGAATTCGCGCATCACGATGTTCGCGACGACCGACGCGACGACCATCGGCCCGAAGCTCTCCATCGCGATCGTGCCGAGCACGATTTCCGACACGAAAAAGGCGCCGGCGATCGGCGCGTTGTACGCGGACGTGATGCCGGCCGCCGCCCCGCACGCGACTAGCAGGCGCAGGCGCGGCGGGTCGAAGTGCGCGAAGCGGCCGACGAGCGACGCGGCGAGCGCCGCGAGCTGCACCATCGGGCCTTCGCGGCCGATCGAGCCGCCGCTGCCGATCGTCAGCAGCGACGACACGCTGCGCCACAGGCTCTGCCGTACCGGCACGACGCCGTTGCCGAGCGCGACCGACTCCATGTAGTCGGTCTTGGCGGCCTCCTTGTCGCCGCGCGTCGCGAGCAGCAGCACGCAGCCGGCGAGGAAGCCGCCCGCGGCCGGCATCCAGAACCGCACGTACCACGGCAGGCTCTTGGCCATCTGCACGAAGCTGCCGCTGTGCCCCGAGATCAACCGCTGCATCAGGTCGATGCCCTCGCGGAACGCCATCGTGGCAAAGGCGCCACCGACGCCGACGATGGCCGACCAGATCAGCATCGTATGGGCGTCCGACAGGCGGAACAGCGTTCGGGCGCGAGTGCGCAGCTTCAGCAGGAACGAGAGCACGGCTGAAAGGGGGCGATGGAAAACGACGCGAAGCATAGCACTGCGCCGCGCCTGCGGGACCGCCTCGTGGGGCTTCCCGTCGGGCGCGGCGCGCGAGCCGTCACGGACGTGCGGCTCAGCCAAGCCAGTGCTGCACGGCCCAGGTGATCCCGTAGCCGCCGGCGATCAGCCACACGTTCAGAATCAGGCCGGTCATCAGCGCACGCGGGCCGGCCGCGCGGATCTGCGCGACGCGCGTCTCGATGCCGAGTGCGGTCATGGCCATCGTCAGCGCGAAGGTGTCGAGCACGTTCAGCGTATGCGTGACGTCCGTGGGCAGCACGTTCAGCGAATTGACGATCACGAAGCCGAGGAAGCCGAGCGCGAACCAGGGCACCGCCACCTTGCGCTGGCGTTGCGTGCCGCCGGCCGTGTCGTGAGCCGCGCGCGCGGAACGGGACGAATGGGCGAGCCACCAGCCGAGCGTGAGCAGCACCGGCACCAGCAGCATCACGCGCGTCATCTTCACGATCGTCGCGACGTGCACGACCTCCGGGCTGATGTCGCTCGCCGCGCCGACCACCTGCGCGACTTCGTGGATCGTGCCGCCGAAGAACAGGCCCAGGCCGGCCGGATCGAGGTTCAGCAGCCCGGCGTGATAGGCGAGCGGATACAGGAACATCGACAGCGTGCCGAACAGCACGACGCTGCCCACCGCCATCGCGCTCTGGTGCGGCTTCGACTGCAGCGTCGACTCGAACGCGAGCACCGCGGCCGCGCCGCAGATCGCGCTGCCGGCGGCGGTCAGCAGCGCGGCGTCGCGGTCGAGCTTCATCAGCTTCATGCCGACCCAGGTACCGATCGCGAGCGTACTGACGACGATCAGTACCGACACCCCGAGGCCCGGCAGCCCGACCTGCGCGATTTCCTGCAGGCTCACGCGCAAGCCGAAGAACGCGACCGCGATACGCAGCAGCTTGCGCGCGGAGAAATTGACGCCGGCCGCCCAGCTGGCCGGCATGCCGTCGCGCAGCGCGTTGCCGTACAGCGCGCCGGCGACGATGCCGACGATCAGCGGCGACAGGCCGAGCCCCGCGATCGCGGGAAGCTCGGACAGGCTCGTGACGGCGGCGGCGAACAGCGCGACGAACAGCACGCCGTTCAACTGGCCGCGCATCGACGGCGCGGCGTGGCTGAGAGGGGGAGTCGGAGCAGTGGACATGGAGCACCGTGATGGAGCGTGTGGCGATGGTGTAATCCTAGTTTCGTTATATCGATATGAAAAATTGTGATTTGTGACATAAACTATCCGGAAAGCCGATAATTCACCCCCATGACCCCGGATCAACTGATAACGTTCGCCGCCGTCGCCGAGCATCTGAACATCAGCCGCGCCGCCGTGGCGCTGCATCTGTCGCAGCCGGCCGTGTCGGGCCAGTTGCGGCTGCTGCAGGACGAGTTCGGCGAGCCGCTGTACCAGCGCGATGGCCGCGGCGTCCGCCTGACGCCGGTCGGCGAGCAGCTCGCGCAGTACGCGAAGGCGCAGCGCGACACGTTCGCGCAGGCGCGTGCGTTTCGCGACGCGGTGCGCGGGCTGGAAGCCGGCACGCTGCGCATCGGCGCGAGCACGACGCCCGCGAGCTACCTGCTGCCGTACCTGATCGCGGCGTTTCAGCCGCACGCGCCGCGCGTGTCGATCCAGACCATGAGCGGCAATACGGCCGACGTGGTCGCGGCGCTGCCGTCGCTCGACATCGCGCTGATCGAAGGGCCGCCCGGCGAGGCGCTGCCGCCGGGCACGGCCGTGCACGCGTGGCACGAGGACGAGATCGTCGCGATCGTGCCGGCCGGCCATCCGCTCGCGGCGCCCGGCTACGACGCGGGCGTGACGCTCGACGCGCTGGCCGCGCATCCGCTCGTGCTGCGCGAGGCGGGCTCCGCGGTGCGGCAACTCGTCGAACGCGCGTTCGCGCATGGCGGCGCGCCGATGCGCGTCGCGTTCGAGATCGCGGGGGTCGAGGCGGTGAAGGAGGCCGTGCGCGCGGGGATGGGTGTCGGGTTCGTGTCCGCGATGTCGCTGCGTCACGAGGATGCAGCGCTCGTGCCGCGCTCGCTGGCGCCCGCGCCGCTCACGCGGCATTTCTCGATCCTCGTGCCGCATGGCGGCGCGCCGTCGCGGGTCGCCGCGCAATTCCTCGAAATGAGTCTCGCGCAGGACCTCGCATAGGCGCCGACACCGTGCCGGGAACGCGCGTTGCACGCTGGCGGACGCGTATTCACGGGACAACCGGCCCTTAGGGATTTCCTCTATGGCGTGGGTCCGAAGCGAAGCGCACCATCCGTCTCAAGCAAATGGAACCGGTTCCATTCCGGTGAAAAAGGGCAACATGGCAGACATCGTGATCGTGGCGAGCGCATTCGGGATGGACCGGGTGCGCCAAGAGGGCCACAGTGCATTCATCGAGACCGTGGCGGCATCCGGCGCGACCGGTTTCGAGGTGCGGCGCGAACTGTTCACGTCGGACGACGATACGGCGCCCGGCGCGCTGGCCGCGCTCGGTGCGCAGATCGCCGGCCACGGACTGTGGTCGGTCTATTCGACCCCCGACTCGCTATATACCGAAACGGGTGCGCTCGACGTCGACGCCTTGCGCGACGCACTCGCGCAAGCCGACGCGCTCGGCGCGCGCTTCGTGAAATTCCAGCTCGGCGGCTTTGCCGGCGACGCGCATGCGGCCGAGATCGTCGCGCTGTCGCGCGGGGCGCGGGCTCGCGTGGTTGTCGAAAACGGCCAGCCCGAGATCGGCGGCGCGTTCGTGCAGTTCCGCGGGCTGTTCGACGCGCTCGCCGATGCCGGCCTGCCCGATGCGCTCGGCATGACGTTCGACATCGGCAACTGGCAGTGGCGCGGTGAAGCGCCGCTCGACTGCGCGCAGGTGCTCGCGCCGCACGTGGAATACATTCATTGCAAGACCATCGAAGGCGAGGGCGCGCGTCGTTTCGCCGTCGCGCCGGCGCCGAACGATCCGCTCGTGACCGGCGTGCTCGCGGCGCTGCCGCAGCACGCGCCGCGCGGCATCGAGTTCCCGTTCGACGCGGCCGACCTGGCCGGCGATGCGTGCCGGCGCGTCGCGTGGCTCGCGACCGCGTGACCACGTGACCGCAGCAGGATTCTGAGGAGTTCAGTCATGAAAGCAGCACTCGATGTCGTGACCTACGGCGAAGCGATGGCGATGTTCGTCGCGACGGAGCCCGTCCACCTCGCGCACGCCGGGCAATTCGCGAAGCGGATCGCCGGCGCCGACCTGAATGTCGCGATCGGCCTGTCGCGGCTCGGTTTCCGGGTCGGCTGGATGAGCCGGGTCGGCCGCGATTCGTTCGGCCGCTACGTGCTCGACACGCTGGCGCGCGAGGGCATCGATGCGTCGTGCGTGACCGTCGACCCGCGCTACCCGACCGGTTTCCAGCTGAAGTCGCGCAACGACGACGGCAGCGACCCGACCGTCGAATATTTCCGCAAGGGTTCGGCGGCGAGCCACCTGTCGTGCGACGACTACGTGGCCGACTACGTGCTCGGCGCGCGCCACCTGCACCTGACCGGCGTCGCGCCGGCGATCTCGGCGACGTCGTGCGAACTCGCATTCCGGCTCGCGCGCGAGATGCGTGCGGCCGGCAAGACGATCTCGTTCGACCCGAACCTGCGCCCGACGCTGTGGCCGTCCGCCGACGTGATGGCGAAGACGCTGAATGCGCTCGCGACGCTCGCCGACTGGGTGCTGCCGGGTCTCGCCGAAGGGCGGCAACTCACCGGGCACGACAGGCCGGCCGACATCGCGGGCTTCTATCTCGCGCAGGGCGCGCGCGGCGTCGTGATCAAGCTCGGCGAGCAGGGCGCGTATTTCCGCACGGCCGACGGCCGCGAAGGCACGGTCGCCGGCGAGCGCGTCGACAAGGTCGTCGATACGGTCGGCGCCGGCGACGGCTTCGCGGTCGGCGTGGTCAGCGCGCTGCTCGAAGGGCGCAGCGTCGAACAGGCGGTCGCACGCGGCAACCGGATCGGTGCGCTCGCGATCCAGGTGATCGGCGATTCGGAAGGATTGCCGACGCGCGACGCGCTCGACCGGCTCGAAAAGGTCAGCAATCACGCCGATCGCTTAGAGGAAACCGTCACCGCGCAATGAGAGGCCGGACACGGCACAATCCGCGGATCCATTTCGTGCGCGACGCACAGTAGTTTTGTTCGAGGCCGGGCAGGCGCCAGTGCGCCCACTCCGGTCCATATACGGAGACACTCTCATGGCAGCCAATCTCGCAGCCCGTCGGTGGTGGACGATCATGCCGATCGTCTTCATCACCTACAGCCTCGCTTACCTCGATCGCGCGAACTACGGGTTCGCGGCGGCGGCCGGCATCAACCAGGATCTCGGGATCAGCAAGGGCCTGTCGTCGCTGATCGGCGCGCTGTTCTTCCTCGGTTACTTCTTCTTCCAGATTCCCGGCGCGATCTACGCGGAACGCCGCAGCGTGAAGAAGCTCGTGTTCGTCAGCCTCGTGCTGTGGGGCGGCTGCGCGGCGCTGACCGGCGTGGTCAGCAACATCCCGTCGCTGATGGCGATCCGCTTCGTGCTGGGCATCGTCGAGGCGGCCGTGATGCCGGCGATGCTGATCTACATCAGCAACTGGTTCACGAAGAACGAGCGCTCGCGCGCGAACACGTTCCTGATCCTCGGCAACCCGGTCACCGTGCTGTGGATGTCGATCGTGTCGGGTTATCTCGTGCATGAATTCGGCTGGCGCCACATGTTCATCGCCGAAGGCGTGCCGGCCGTCATCTGGGCCGTGTGCTGGTGGGTCCTCGTGCAGGACAAGCCGGCCGATTCGCCGTGGTTGAGCGCACAGGAAAAGCGCGACCTCGACGCCGCGCTCGCGGCCGAGCAGGCGGCGATCAAGCCCGTGCGCAACTATGGCGAGGCGTTCCGTTCGCCGGCCGTGATCAAGCTGTGCGCGCAGTATTTCTGCTGGAGCATCGGCGTGTACGGCTTCGTGCTGTGGCTGCCGTCGATCGTGAAGAACGGTTCCGACCTCGGGATGGTCGCGACCGGCTGGCTGTCCGCGCTGCCGTACCTCGCGGCGACGATCGCGATGCTCGCCGCTTCGTGGGCATCCGACAAGGTCGGCTCGCGCCGCGGCTTCGTGTGGCCGTTCCTGCTGGTCGGCGCGGCCGCGTTCGCCGCGTCGTATGCGCTCGGTTCGTCGCATTTCTGGATTTCGTACGCGCTGCTGGTCGTCGCGGGCGCCGCGATGTATGCGCCGTACGGCCCGTTCTTCGCGATCGTGCCGGAACTGCTGCCGAAGAACGTCGCCGGCGGCGCGATGGCACTGATCAACAGCATGGGCGCGCTCGGCTCGTTCGTCGGCTCGTACTTCGTCGGCTACCTGAACGGTGCGACCGGGTCGCCCGTCGCGTCGTACGCATTCATGAGCGCCGCGCTCGTCGCCGCGGTGATCCTCACGCTGTCCGTCAAACCCCAGGCGCGCGATGCGCATCCGCTCGCCGCGCCGCTGCAAGGAAAATGAAACGATGAAGCCCCGTATCGTCGCGTACAAGCCGCTGCCCGATGACGTTCTCGCGTACCTGCGCGAGCATGCGGACGTCGTGCAGGCCGACGGCGCCGACGCGCTCGCCGCCGCGCTCGGCGACGCGGACGGCGCGATCGGCGCGAGCCTGAAGGTCACGCCGCAGATGCTCGATCGCGCGCCGCGGCTGAAGGCGTGGTCGACGATCTCGGTCGGCTACGACAACTTCGACGTCGCCGATTTCACGCGGCGCGGCATCGTGCTCGCGCATACGCCGGACGTGCTGACCGAGTCGACGGCCGATACGGTGTTTTCGCTGATCCTGGCCTCCGCGCGGCGCGTGGTCGAACTGGCCGAATGGGTGAAGGCCGGCAACTGGCATCGCAGCATCGGCCCGGACCTGTACGGCACCGACGTGCAGGGCAAGACGCTCGGCATCGTCGGGCTCGGGCGGATCGGCGGCGCGGTCGCACGCCGCGCGGCGCTCGGTTTCCGGATGCAGGTGCTGTACGCGAACCGGTCCGCGCATGCCGAGGCCGAGACGCAGTACGGCGCCCGGCGCGTGACGCTCGACGAGTTGCTCGCGCAGTCCGATTTCGTGTGCCTGCAGGTGCCGCTGTCGCCCGACACGCGCCACCTGATCGGCGCGCCCGAATTCGCGAAGATGAAGCGCGGCGCGATCCTGATCAACGCGTCGCGCGGGCCCGTCGTCGACGAAGCCGCGCTGGTCGACGCGCTGCGCGCGGGGACGATCCGCGGCGCGGGGCTCGACGTGTTCGAGAAGGAGCCGCTGCCGGCGGATTCGCCGCTGCTGCAGATGAAGAACGTCGTCGCGCTGCCGCATATCGGCTCGGCGACGCACGAGACGCGCCATGCGATGGCGCGCTGCGCCGCGGAAAACCTCGTCGGCGCGCTGGCCGGCACGCTGCGCACGAATCTCGTCAATCCGGATGCGCTGGTGCACGCCTGAGCCGCCCGAGGCAACCGGCCGGCACGGTGCCGGCGCCGTTAGAGTCGATGATCTTGGTGCGGGAGGGCTGGCTGCGTTATGATCGCCCGCGCTCGTCGTATCGACGGCCGGCCACGCGGCCGGCAGCGTCGCGCGACGGGCATCCGCGCCAGCTCCGGTGCGGCCGACTGCCGTAGCACGCTGCTGGCGGGCGCGGCTCGACCGCGCAGCACCGGGCCAGCGCAGGCGCCGACGCGCCAGGACAGGGGAGGCCGCCGGTTGGCTTACGTTTCCAACAACAAAGGTCCGTCTGCTCACGAAGCGGCGCGGATCGTACGTCGCGAGGCACGACAGTGACCGATACGCAACCTTCCACGACGCGTCCGGCGACGATCAGCGACGTCGCGCGCGAGGCCGGCACGGGCAAGACCAGCGTTTCGCGCTACCTGAACGGCGAGACGCACGTGCTGTCCGTCGATCTGCGCCAGCGGATCGAGGCGGCCATCGCGCGCCTCAACTACCGGCCGAACCAGATGGCGCGCGGGCTCAAGCGCGGCCGCAACCGGCTGCTCGGCATGCTCGCGGCCGACCTGACCAATCCTTACACCGTCGAAGTGCTGCAGGGCGTCGAGGCCGCGTGCCATGCGCTCGGCTACATGCCGCTCATCTGTCACGCGGCGAACGAAGTCGAGATGGAGCGCCGCTTCCTGCAGCTGCTCACGACCTACCGCGTCGAAGGGCTGATCGTCAACGCGCTTGGCGCCGAGGAAGACGTGCTGCGCCCGCTGCGCGGCGCCGGCATTCCGGCGGTGCTCGTCGACCGCACGGTCGAGGGCTTCGAGGCCGACCTGATCGGCCTCGACAACACCGACGCGATCGAGACGGCGCTCGCGCACCTGATCGAGCACGGTTTCGACGCGATCCACTTCGTCGTGCAGCCGTTCGAGCAGGTCAGCTCGCGGCGCGTGCGCGAGGCCGCGTTCCGCGCGGCGCTGGCCGCACGCGGGCTGCCGGTGCCGCCGACGGTCGTGCTCGACCTGAACGAACCCGACGCGGCCGCGGCGGCGCTCGCCGACGTCGATGCCCGCATCGACGACGCGGCCCGGCGCGGCGTGCGCGCGGCGCTGTTCGCCGCGAACGCGCCGGTCGCGCTGGCGATCGCGCGCCACCTGCGCGCGCGCTTCGGCGCCGCATGGCAGCAAAAGGCGGCGCTGCTGTCGATCGACGATCCGGAATGGGCCGAGCTGATCGGCATCACGACGATCCGTCAGCCGACCTACGAAATCGGCTACAAGGCCGTCGAATTCGTGCACGAGCGGATCGACGGTGCGGCGGGCGATGTGCGCGTCGCAATGCTGCCCGGCGAGTTGATTGCGCGCGCGTCGACCGCAAGCTGAGTATCATTCGGGGCACGCGGCGTGTCAGGTGCGCTGCTTCGAACCAAGGAAATACATGACCGTCGCTCCCGTCACGCTGGCCGCGCTGATCGCCGCCACGCTGATCATCGCGCTGCTGCCGCTCGTCCTCTACCGCATCCTGCGCAAGCCGCTTGCGCTCAACCGCCGCGACACGATCGTCGGCGTCACCGTCTTCACGCTGTTTGCGATGATCCTCGAGCGCGCGTTCCACGGGCTCGTGCTGAGCCACACGCCCGAGGACGGCTGGCTGACGCAGCCGCTCGCGTTCGTCGCGTACAGCGCGCTCGCGACCGCCGTATTCGAGGAAATCGGCCGCTATGTCGGGATGCGTTTTCTGGACCGCCGCTATGGCGCATCGGCCGGCGACGGTCGCGGGATCGGCTACGGCATCGGCCACGGCGGCGCCGAAGCGTGGTTCGTCGGCGTGCTCGTCTGGGGCCAGTGGTCGTATCTCGCGTGGCTCGCGAGCCGCGGCCAGCTCGAGACGCAGTTGTCCGACCTGCCGGTCGACACCGTGGTGCGGCTGCACATGATGCTCGCGACGCTGTCGGCCCAGTCGATCCTGCTGTTGCTGCTGGAGCGCTGCGCGGCGTTCGCGGTGCAACTGGCGCTGTCGGTGCTGGTGTGGCGCGGCGTACGGGCCGGCCGGATCGCCGTGTTGCCGCTCGCGATCGTGCTGCATGCGCTCGCGGCGACGCCGACGCTGCTGTACCAGGTGCGCGTGCTGCCGGCCGCGTGGGTCGAGGCCGCGTATGTCGTGCTGGTCGCGATCCTGGTGGTCGCGCTGGTGAAGGCGTGCCGGCCGTCGCGTGCGGCGGCCTGACGGGAGACACGCAATGGACGACTATCTGATCGAATGCCAGAGCGCGGAATTCGACGCGCTCGCGCGCGTGATCTGCGATCTCTTTCCGGAGCAGACGCGCTTCGCCGAAAGCAGCGACGAACGCGGGCGCTTCCTGGCCGTGCACTGGCTGGCGATGCGGTTCGGCGCGACGCCGAAGCGGATGACGCTCGACATCCGGATCGTGCCGGCCGCGCTCGCGCGCTACCTGGCGCTCAAGCCGATGCAGCGCGCGCGCAGCCATGCGGTGCTGCATGCGTATACGGAAGCGATGCTGGGGTCGCTCGAAGAGCGGCACGCGGCCGGCGAGGCCGTCGAGCGCGACGCGGAACTCGAACTCGACGAAGACTTTGCGTGAGCCGTGGCGCCGGTCTCGGCCGGCGCGGTGCGGTACGCGTTACGCGTCGCTGTAGACCTGCGCGAAGCGCTGCGCCTGCACGACGCCGTAGTCGCCGGGCGCGTATTGCATCACCCAGTCGCCGGCGACGCCGCGCAGCGTGTCGCCGTTTTCCGAGCGGGCGATCGTAAACGCCTCGTCCATCCGGCGCGCGAGCACGACGGCCGGCCGGTTGCGGTAGGTGCCCGGCGTGCCGTGCGCGAGTGCCGGATCGGCGGGCAGGTATTTGGCGTCGAAGCGCGCGCGCGACACGACCCAGCGGTCGCCGGTCGAGCCGGTGATCAGCGCGTCGCCCGCGACATAACGGTTCGGGCCTTCGAGGCTCATCAGTTCGCCGTCGGCGTCCGCGAAGGATACGGCGACGGTTTCGTCCTTGACGACGCGACGAGCCTGCGGATCGGTACGCAGATCGAGTTGCTTGAGTTCGAGCATGGCGGGGAAGGGCGGGAAAACGGGAAAAGCCGGGAGCTTATCCCGAATTCGGCGCGCCGTGTGACGCGCCGGTCGCCGATCATCGATAGCGGTGCGGCGCGGCGCCGTTCGGCCCGGGCGGGCCGGCACGGCGCCGGCGGGAAGGGTCAGGGCTGTGCGGGTGCGCTTGCGGCAGGCGCGGCGGCTGCCTTGCCGTCCTTGCCCTTCGTCTTGCCCTTGCCGCGGTGCTCGCCGCCGTGGTGCAGCCAGCTGCGGAACGTCGTGTCGGCCAGCGCCTTCTGCTCGGCCGGGAAGCTCTCGTACAGCGGCGCGAACGCGTCGGCGAGCTTTTTCGCGCCGTCGGCGTTCGCCTGCGACAGTTCCGCGTACTGCTTCATGTCGTCGAGCGCGGACACGTCGTGCTTCGCCATCCGTTCGCCATAGAGGCGGCCCATCGTTGCGCCGTTGTCGCGCATCGTGTCGGCGAACGTCTTCCATTGCGGTTCCTGCGCCGACGTGATCTTCAACTGGTCGTGCAGGTACTTGATGCGCTGCTCGATGCGCGCCTCGTGGCGGGCCGCGCGCTGCTCGGCGCTCGGGGCCGACGCCGCGGCCGCCGTGGCCGGTGCCTGGGCGGGCGCTTGCGGCTGCGCCGGGGTTTGCGCGAATGCGCTGGCTGCAACGACGAGCGTAGCGAGGGTGAGCGAGATTTTCTTCATGGTTGGCTCTCCGGGGTGGTGTCTGGCGAGCGGGCGCGGCGGCCATTGCCGCCGACGCACCTCTCGCGTCGCCCGCTATTAGTAGCACGTTGCATGCAGTGCGGCAGTGAATGCGACACTTGCTTACATCCGATACGAATCGAAATCGAAGCTGCGAATCCGGGCCGTGCCGGTTGGGCGCGCCGGCGATCGGCGCTATCATCGCGTCACTTTCCACTCCGCCGGCACATGCGTACCGGCCCAGCGTCATGCGCCCACCCCGCCTCGACCAACTCGACGATCTCGACCGGCAACTCGTCGCGCTGCTGCAAGCCGATGCGCGCGCCAGCGTCGCGGATCTCGCGCGCCAGCTCGACGTGGCGCGCACGACGGTCGTCGCGCGCATCGCGCGGCTCGAACGCACGAACGTGATCGCCGGGTACAGCGTGCGGCTCGGGCAGGACGTGCTGGACGCGAGCATCTACGCGTACGTCGGCATCATCCTCACGCCGAAATTCGGCAAGGACGTCTTGCGCAAGCTCGACCGGATGCCGGAAGTCCAGCTGCTGTGCGCGGTGAGCGGCGAGTACGACTACGTCGCGTGGCTGCGCGCCGATTCGCCGGAACGGCTCAACGACCTGCTCGACCAGATCGGCACGCTCGAAGGCGTCGAGCGCACGACGACGTCGATCATCCTGTCGCGCAAGATCGACCGCGGGACGATCGGCGGCTGAGCCGTTGCATGTAGCACCGCACATGACGGACGGCGCAAGCGCGGCGCCGGTTTCGTTGCGTCACGGGTGTCTGGATTAACGGCGGGTAGATGCCCGGCCGCCTTCGTATCGGCATTCGCTGTCCCTCATGATCGGCATGAGTGCCCGTCGCCATCCTTTCGAGCACTTCGCGCGTCTCTCTCCCGACTCTCCTTTCCGTAATCCGCTTCGACCGGCGTGTAGCACGTGACGCATGTGCAGTTCGTGTGTCGGGAGCCATGCCGTGTGTCCTCGTCTTCGTCGTTGCAACGGGCCACCGCCAACGACCGGTTTGCGACAGCGCCTTTACGCGATTTTTAGATGAAATGGTCGTTTCGGCGAAATTCCTCGTCATAACGTCGAAATTATCGGTCGTTTCGCATCATTCTTCGTCTTGGAACTGATTTTGAGCGTCCCTAAACTGTGTTCATGGCTCGACGCCGTACACCAACACGAAACCCATCATCAGGAGATAAGCGCATGAAAATCGCCATCGTCGGCGCAGGTCTGATCGGCCACACCATTGCTCACATGCTGCGCGAAACGGGCGACTACGAAGTTGTCGCGTTCGACCGCGATGCGGATGCGCTCGCGAAGCTGTCGCGCGAAGGCATCGCGACGCAACGGGTCGATTCGGCCGACGCGAATGCGATCCGCGAAGCAGTGAAGGGCTTCGATGCGCTCGTCAATGCGCTGCCTTACTACCTCGCGGTCAACGTGGCCGCTGCCGCGAAGGCGGCCGGCGTTCACTACTTCGACCTGACCGAAGACGTGCGCGCGACCCACGCGATCCGCGAACTGGCCGACGGCTCCGACCGCGCGTTCATGCCGCAGTGCGGCCTCGCGCCGGGCTTCATCGGCATCGCCGCGCACGAGCTCGTGAACGGCTTCAGCGAAGTGCGCGACGTGAAGATGCGCGTCGGCGCGCTGCCCGAATATCCGACCAACGCGCTGAAGTACAACCTGACGTGGAGCGTCGACGGCCTGATCAACGAATACTGCCAGCCGTGCGAAGCGATCCGCGACGGCCGCAAGCAATGGGTGCAGCCGCTCGAAGGTCTCGAGCACTTCTCGCTCGACGGCACCGAATACGAAGCGTTCAACACGTCGGGCGGCCTGGGCACGCTGTGCGAGACGCTGTCGGGCAAGGTCGAGACGCTCGACTACAAGTCGGTGCGCTATCCGGGCCACCGCGAGCTCGTCCAGTTCCTGCTGGAAGACCTGCGCCTGTCGACCGATCGCGACACGCTGAAGTCGATCATGCGCCGCGCGGTGCCGTCGACGAAGCAGGACGTCGTGCTCGTGTTCGTCACGGTGACGGGCGTGAAGGACGGCCAGCTGGTGCAGGACGTGTTCACCCGCAAGATCTTCGCGAAGGACGTGTGCGGGATGCACATGAGCGCGATCCAGATCACGACGGCCGGCGCGATGTGCGCGGTGCTGGATCTGTTCCGCGAGAAAAAGCTGCCGCAGAGCGGTTTCATCCCGCAAGAGAAGGTGTCGCTGAAGGCGTTCCTGTCGAACCGCTTCGGCAAGCTGTACGACGGCGGCACGATGGAGCGCGTGCACGCGGTCGCCTGACCGTCATTGCAAGACCATTCGCCAGCCATTGGCACGAGGGCCGTACGACGCCGGGAGCGCAGCAGCGCTTCCGGCGTTGTTTTTTGCGGGAACGGAAAGGGCGCCGGACGGCGCGATCAGGCCGGCAGCGGCGGGACGATCGTTGCGGGTTGCGGCGGCGGCACGATGCGGGACAGCAGCGCGTCGAGGTCCGCGTCGGACGGCGCGGTGTTGTCGAACATCACGATGCCGTCGCATTCGTGGCCGGTCGGCACGAAGCGGCGCTGCCGGTATTCGTCCCAGTGCGCGAGCTTGTACGCGTCGTTCGGGTTGGCGCGCGCGACGATCCGCTGGTGCGCGACGTCTTCCGACGTGTGGACCCAGACGACCGTCAGCGTGACGTCCGGCGCGATGCCGAGCCACGCGCGATCGAGGATGCGCCGGTCGCGCACTTCACGCGACAGCGGGCCGACGACGAGCGCACCGATGCCGAGCGAGAGATTGTCGCGGGCCGTGTCGAGCAGGCCCTGGTATTCGGGGTCGCGAAGATGTTTCAGGTAGAGCGGGCTGTCACGGTCGTTCGGATCGTCCGTGAGCGCGCCCATCGCGGCTGCGCTGTAACGGCCGTACAGCGTATCCTTGTCGAGCAGGCAGAACGCTTCGCCGGTCGCGCGCATCAGCGGCCCGATGAGCCGCTTCGCGAGCGTGGTCTTGCCGGTGCCGGCGTGACCGCAGAAGAACACCAGGTGCGTCACGAATGCCGGCTCCCCGACCGCTGGCCCGACGTATCGCCGCGCTGGTCGCCACGCGAGAACACTTCCGCTTCCAGCCACATCGCGTTGATGATGCCGAAGCCGAGCGCCACGCCGATGCCGAGTATCCACGAGAAATACCACATAGGTCTGTCTCCTTGACGGTTGGGCCGCACGGCCGTTGTGCATCGCGCAACGCAGGCACGGCGGGCCTGTAGAAGTGCCTCGACGCGCATGCTGCGGCGCACGCAGCCCGATCATGACCAATATCGGCGTGCCGCGCAAGCCGGGCCGTCCGTGCAGCAAACCGGTAAACTGATGCGCAAACCGCAACGTCACGAATACCATGCTGATCAACTGTGCTGCTTACCAGGACGGCCGCAAGCTGGCCGATATCGACATCGACGCCATCAGCGATTACGTGTCGAAGCCCGAATGCTTCGTGTGGGTCGCGCTGAAGGACCCGACGCCCGAGGAAATCGACCTGATGGGCGAGGAGTTCGGCTTGCACGAGCTGGCGCTCGAGGATGCCCGCAAAGGCCATCAGCGGCCGAAGATCGAGGAATACGGCGATTCGCTGTTCGCGGTGCTGCACACGGTCGAACTCGACGAGGACGACGAATTCAAGGTCGGCGAATTGAACGTATTCGTCGGTCCGAATTACGTGCTGTCGATCCGCAACCATACCGAGCACGATTTCCGCGACGTGCGCAAGCGTTGCGAGCGCGAGCCGCACTTGTTGCGGGAGGGTTCGGCGTTCGTGTTCTACGCGTTGATGGACCAGGTCGTCGACCGGTATTTCCCGATCCTCGAAACGCTCGGAGCGGAACTCGAGGAGCTCGAGGACCGCATCTTCGCGAAGGCGACGCCGGCGTCGTCGCGCGCGATCATCGAGGATCTCTATTCGCTGAAGCGCCGGCTCGTGCTGCTGTACCAGCACACGGCGCCGCTGATGGAGCCGCTCGCGAAGCTCACCGGCGGGCGCGTGCCGCAGGTGTGCAGCGGGATGGCGGCTTACTTCCGCGATGTGTACGACCATCTGCAGCGGATCGTGAAGACGATCGAAGGGCGTCGCGAGATGGTCGTCACCGCGATCCAGGTGAACCTCGGGATGATTTCGCTCGCGGAGAACGAGGTGACCAAGCGGCTCGGCTCGTTCGCCGCGCTGTTCGCGATACCGACGATGATCGCCGGCATCTACGGGATGAACTTCGCGAACATGCCCGAGCTGCACCTGAAATACGGGTTCTACGGCTGCATTGCGGTGATGGCCATCGCCGACCTCGCGCTGTGGTGGCGTTTCAAGCGGGCAGGGTGGCTGTAGTCCGGTTTCAGGCTGGACGCGGTGCGTGCTTGCCGACCACGACGCGCCACGGCCGCACGCGCCACGATTTAACGAGGCCGTTCTGCACGTACGGATCGGCGCGCGCGAACGATTCGGCCGCTTCCGGCGAATCGCCTTCGAACACGAGCACCGCCTGGTCGGCCGGGTCCGCCAGCGCACCGGCGAGCACCAGTTCGCCGCGCTCGGTCGCGGCCTGCGCGAGCGCGAGATGCTCGGTGCGGAACGGTTCGCGCCGCGACAGGTAATCGTCGACGAGTTCGTAGATCAACTGGTAATGCATGATTGCTCCTGGAGTCGGTTTTCGCCGCGGGAGATGGCGGCCGGCTCAGTATAGGACACCGGGAAAGCCGTTGGCGGCGTGGGTTTGTCGGCGTGATGGCGAGCGTTCGCGAGTTCGCTTTTTGAACGACGCATCCCGGGCGGTGTTCCGATGTTCTTCTTAAAATGCAACTAACGGTCGAGTTTCTCGACGTCGGCAAATTAGCGGGTGCGGCCGCATTTTCGTTCGCACTGCCTGAAATCTGCCTGCAGAAATGAGGGTCCGCCAAGCGTATTCCGGGGCCGGATTCCGCATGCCGGCGAGGGCAGACGAAGGCCTTGAAAGCGAGTTGGGCCGGCTGCCGGGCCATGTGGGCGGGCGCTGCACGAGGGCATTTCCATTGGCCCGGAATGCGACCTATGCTGAACGAACCGGGAGCGAACGCCGTTCGCCCTATTCGTCCGATTCGCCCAGACGAGGTGCGCCATGCCGGTCTCAGCCACCCTGCAGGATTGCCTGCGCCAGAAGTCATCGCGGTACGAAGTCGTGTACCACCCCTATAGTCATACGAGCATGGAGACGGCCGCCGCCGCGCATATTCCCGGCGATCGTCTCGCGAAAACCGTGCTTCTCGAGGACGCCGAAGGCTACGTCGCCGCCGTATTGCCGACGACGCACGCCGTGCGCCTGTCGGATCTCTGGGTGAAGACGGGGCGCCATCTCGTGCTCGCCCGGGAGGTCGAGTTGCGCGAGCTGTTCAAGGATTGCGACATGGGCGCGCTGCCGCCGGTCTGCATGGCGTACGGGATGAAGACGTTTCTCGAGGAACACCTCGCGCAGCAGCCGGAAGTCTATTTCGAGGCCGGCGATCATCAAGCGCTGATTCACATGATGCAGGACGAATTCCTGATGCTGATGGAGACGGCCGAGCGCGCGCATTTTTCGCACCGGATGCAGGGGATGATGCTGTCCTGAGCGATGCGGGGCGTGTGTCGATGAAGCATGCGCGGGCATTTTCCCACCGGGCTCGGTGAGGTGGGGATGCCCGTGCGTGCAGAAGGGCGGGCAACGAATTCCCGTGGCCCCAGCTTTTTCCGTCGTCGGAAGATACTTTCGTTATGCAGATCATTGTGAGAATTGGATCGTTGGAGAAGGTTTCCATATTTTGATTTGCAATCCTATTAAAAGTAACGAAGATCGACCGTACGGATATCGCCTGAACAGGGCGCCGCCTGCATGAAAGCGGTCAATCGGCTTCCATCCATGCATCGGACCCGGCATTGCTCATTCCGGGTGCACCGATTCGGTGTGATAGCACTAAATTGGTGATTATTTTGGATGAGCACTGAATTAGTGCGATAACCATACAAACCAATTACTAAATTAATGGGAAATGGTTGGCGAAGTTTACTAAATCGTTATTCGAGTAAGGCCTCCAAACTTTGTATTCAAGTATCAAATAAAGTTTGACGCCCGGATTTTTTCCTTGCTATCTTCTGCACCCAAGACGAACGGCCTGGCTGACATCAGCGTGTAACGAAGATCCAATCGTCATACGAGAAATGTGCCTGTGTCGACGCAGCTGACAATTGCCTGACCACGCTGGTGCGGGATAGACGCCGGATAGGGCGGCTATCCCGTTGCGGTTGAAACGATTCCTTGAAATTGAATAAACGCGATCCGAAATCGATGCTTTCAATTCGGATTGAAAATTGAATTAAAAATGAAATTTCGAGTTGAGGCGGAGACGGAACCGACCCGGTTCCGGCGCCGGCCATCATCGCGAAACTGGGCGATTCGCTTGGGGGAAGGATAGTGGGCATGAAAGTCGAAGAGCATCTGGTTGCTTCGAACAGCGGACTGGCCACGCTGGGCCGTCCGCGGGAATTCGGCAAGAAGCAGCAGAATCCGGTGCGCCGTTTCGGCGGCATCGCAGTCGTCCTCCTGTTGCATGCAGTGCTGATCTACGCATTGCTCAATGGCCTCGCGACCAAAGTCGTGCAGGTGATCCAGCATCCGATCGAAACCCGCATCATCGAGCCGGTGAAGCCGCCGCCGCCCCCGCCGATGCCGGTCGTCAAGCTTCCGCCGCCGAAGTTCGCGCCGCCGCCGCCGCCGTTCGTGCCGCCGCCCGAAGTGCCGGTGCAGGCACCCCCGCAGCAGGCGACCATCACGCACCAGTCGGCACCGGTGCCGTCCGCGCCGGCCGTGCAGGCGCCGGTCGTCGCACCGCCCGCGCCGGCCAAGCCGGTCAGTCACGAAGTGGGTGTCGTCTGCCCGAATTCGGACTCGATGCGCGCGTCGATGCAGTACCCGAAGGAAGCGCAGGAGAACAACATCACGGGTGACGTGACGATCGAGTTCGTCGTGGATGCGGAAGGGAACATCACGAACGAACGCGTGGCCCAGTCGGCCGACCCCGTGCTCGATCGTGCGGCCTACAACACCGTGAAGCGGTTCAAATGCGTGGCGCAAGGCCAGGCGGTACGGGTGCAGGTGCCGTTCTCGTTCAACCTGAATTGATGCAGTGGGCGGTCCGGCGGGAGCCGGACCGGTGAAAACCGGCTTGAACCTAAATCGTAAGTTCAACGAAAGAATTGGAGTGGGGTATGACGAAGCGTTCTCTGGCCGCGCTGGCGGCAAGCCTGTTGATGTCCGTCGCCGCAATCGACGGGCTCGTTGCACCGCAGCTCGCTTACGCGCAAGCGAGCGGACCCGCGGCGACCTCCGACGCGTCGACACAGGCCGCGGCACCTGCGCAGGCGCCCGCCGCCGAGCCGGCCCCGCCGCCGGCGCCGGCCACGACCGAAGCGGTCGAGAATCCGTACGGGCTCGGGGCGCTCTGGAAGAACGGCGACTTCGTCGCGCGCTTCGTGTTGATCCTGCTCGTGATCATGTCGATGGGCAGCTGGTACATCATGATCACGAAGTTCGTCGAACAGTTGCGGGCGAACCGCCGCGCGAAACTCGCCGACGCGCAGCTCTGGAGCGCGCCGTCGCTGGCCGAGGGCGCGAAGCTGCTCGACGAGGCGTCGCCGTTCCGCTTCATCGCCGAAACGGCGATCGAGGCGGGCGAGCATCACGACGAGGCGCTGCTCGAAGCCGTGGACCGCAACACGTGGATCGACGTGTCCGTCGAGCGCTCGATCACGAACGTGTCGAACCGCATGCAGGACGGGCTCGCGTTCCTCGCGACGGTCGGCTCGACCGCGCCGTTCGTCGGGCTGTTCGGCACGGTCTGGGGGATCTATCACGCGCTGACGGCGATCGGGATCGCGGGCCAGGCGTCGATCGACAAGGTCGCGGGCCCGGTGGGCGAGGCGCTCATCATGACGGCGATCGGCCTGGCGGTCGCGGTGCCGGCTGTACTCGGCTACAACTTCCTGGTCCGGCGCAACAAGTCGGTGATGGAGCGGGTCCGCAACTTCGGCGCCCAGCTGCATACCGTGCTGCTGGCCGGCAGCAAGCGTCCCGCTCGCGTGCCGTCGCCCGCCGCGTCGCTCGTGAACTGACCGGCTGACGGAGGCGCGCGATGGGCATGAACGTCGGGCAGGACGAAAGCGACGAGGTGATCGCGAACATCAACACGACGCCGCTCGTCGACGTGATGCTGGTGTTGCTGATCATCTTCCTGATCACGATTCCGGTCGTCACGCACACGATCCAGCTGCAGTTGCCGAAGGAGGTCGTGCAGCCGCTGCAGACCACGCCAAAGAGCGTCGAGATCGCGGTGAACCGCGACGGCGATTTCTTCTGGGGCGAGCAATTGGTGGATGCGTCGACGTTGCTCGCGAAGCTGAAGGGCGTGTCGCAGCAGCAGCCACAGCCGAGCGTGCACGTACGGGGCGACCAGAACACGCGCTACGAGTTCATCGGCCGGGTCATCACGATGTGCGAGCGGGCGGGTATCGCGAAGGTGTCGTTCATCACGGAACCGCCGGCGCGGGGTGGTTAGCCTTGGATGGGAGCGGCACACGCGCCGATTCGGATCGACCGCGAAGCATGGGACCAGAACAAACGCTAAAGCGCCAACTCTGGTCGACCGCGAAGCATGGGATCTGAGTAAGCACTAAAGCGCTAACTCAGATCGACCGCTATGCATGGGACCAGAGTAAGCGCTGAAGCGCTAACTCTGGTCGACCGCGAAGCATGGGATCTGAGTAAGCGCTAAAGCGCTAACTCAGATCGACAGGAGCAAACGATGGGAATGAACGTGCCTTCGGGCGGGAGCAGCAGCGAGCCGGACGTGATGGTCGACATCAACACCACGCCGCTGATCGACGTGATGCTGGTGCTGCTGATCATGCTGATCATCACGATCCCGATCCAGATGCATTCGGTGAAGATGGACCTGCCGGTGGGGAACCCGCCGCCGCCCGCCGCACCGCCGGAAGTCGTGCAGATCGACATCGACTTCGACGGCACGACGACGTGGAACGGCGCGCCGGTGCCGAATCGCGCGGCACTCGAGGCGAAGCTGACGGAAGTCGCGCACGAGCCCGTACAGGCAGAGATCCATCTGCGGCCGAACAAGCTGGCGCCGTACAAGGACGTGGCCGCCGTACTGGCATCCGCGCAGCGCGTGGGCGCGACGAAGATCGGCCTGGTCGGCAACGAGCAGTTCATGCAATGACGGGACAGGCCAACCGATGAACCAGCGACAATGGAAACGGATGGTGGCGCTCACGGCGCTCGGTGCGGCCTGCGCGCTCGGCCGGCCGGCGTGGGCAGCCGACGCGTTGCGGCCCGATGTGGCGAAGCCGCTGGCGGCGGCGCAGGAGCTGTATCGCGCGCACAAGTATCGCGACGCGCTCGGCAAGATCGCGCAGGCGGCCGCCGTGCCCAACCGCACGCCGTATGAAACCTACATGGTGGAAGCGACGCGCGGCGCGGCGGCGATGGCGGCCGGCGATACGGGCGTGGCCGCGCAGGCCTACGAAACCGTGCTGAACTCGGGGCGCCTGTCGGGCGAGGACGAGCAGCGGACGACGGCGGCGCTCGCGGGAATCTACTTCCAGCAGAAGAACTATCCGCAGGCGATCCGCGTCGCGCAGCGCTACCTGAAGGCGGGCGGCACGGACCCGGAAATGCGCACGCTGCTTACGCAGTCGTATTACCTGTCGAACGATTGCGGCCAGGTCGTGAGCCAGTTGAAGGCCAGCGCGGACGCACAGGTGAAGGCCGGCCACGCACCGGACGAAGGGCAGTTGCAGATGCTGGCGACCTGCGCGCAAAAGAGCAAGGATGCCGGCGCCTATCGCAGCGCGCTCGCCATGCTGGTGGCTTATCACCCGAGCCCCGCGTACTGGGAGGAAATGGTCTCGGCGATTCGCGGCAGCCCCGGTTACCTGTCGTCGCTCGACCTCGACATCTATCGGTTGCGCAGGGCGACGGGCGCGCTGACGACGGCCGACGCCTATATGGAGATGACGCAGCTCGCGCTGGTGGCGGGCACGCCGGCCGAAGGCAGGCAGGTGATTGACCAGGGATTCGCGTCCGGCGTGCTGGGCAAGGATGCGCAGGCGGACCGCGAGAAACGGCTGCGGGCGCTGGCCGACAAGCGCGCACAGTCGGGCGCGGACGCTGCCGATCCGGTGGCGCCGATCGACGCGGGCATGAATCTGGTGTTCGCGGGCCACGCGGCGCAGGGGCTGTCGATGATGGAGCAGGCGATCGCGAAGGGCGGGCTCGAGCATCCCGATGTGGCGCGGCTGCGGCTTGGTGAGGCGTATTACGTGGCTGGCCAGAAGGCGCACGCGGTCCAGGTGCTGCGCGCGGTGAAGGGTACCGACGGATCGGGGGATCTGGCGAAGCTCTGGACGGCCGTCGCGTCGCGGTAGCGCAACGCAAGAGCGCGACGGCGTGTGACGCGCACGCGATCGACAAGCAGCGTGACGCGGCGGAAATACAAGTGCTTGACGGTCAAGCATGAAGAGAAAGAGGGGCAATTTTGTTAATTAGTAAACCGAATGAAATATGCGAAGGTCGCCCGGCCATGGGGCGGCGGCACCGAGCCGCACCGCGCGCCGGCGGCACGCAGCGGCAGTGCGCGGCCGGGTATCACGCCGTGCCGGTCGCGTCATCGCATCGGCCAGGGATCGCCGACATCAAACCGGTTTCGACTGCGAGGCTCCGCACTTCCATGACTGTGCCCCCTGATGAGTCGGTTCTGGTCGCCGTATCGCTAGGCAACAAGATCCGGGCGCTGCGCCAGCGCCTGAAGCTCACGCTTGACGAGACGGCCGGGATCGCGGGCATTTCGAAGCCGTTCCTGTCTCAGGTAGAGCGTGGGCGCGCGACGCCGTCGATCACGTCACTGGTTCGGATCGCGCAAGCGCTGGGCGTGACGATGCAGTACTTCATCGACACGCCGACGGAAGCGCGTTCGGTGTGCCGCGGGAACGCGATGCAGTATTTCCAGTTCGCGAACTCGGCCAGCCTGTTCGCCAGGCTGACGAACCTGGTGGATGGTCGCAAGCTCGACGCGATTCTCGTCAGGGTGCCGGCGGGGCAGTCGCCGTCCGAGATAACGACACACGCGGGCGAGGAGTTCGTCTATGTGATGCGCGGGCAGGTCGCACTGACGCTCGAGGATTGCACGTTCACGCTGAACGAGGGCGATACCGCGCACTACGAATCGACGACGCCGCATGCATGGCACAACACGGCCGACGAAGAGGCGGTGATCGTCTGGGTCGGCACGCCGAGACTGTTCTAGCGGAGGCGGCAGATGCCGCACGCCGCGATGCCGGAGAATTACCCGGCCGATGGACGGCAGCACGCAGTACGGCGCGCGAACGGTTTCGTTGCCGCAGGGCTGGACTCGTCATCCATCGAATCGGAAGCAGCAGGAAGGGCGCTCATTACATGTAGTAAGTATGACGAATCAAATATAAAAGACGGTGATGCCGAGTGGCACGGGTGACCCGAGGCCGATCCGTTCGAGTCATGGCAGTCGGAAGAGTGGCTATCGCGGGTTCCGTTACACGGGCACCCGAGACACGCAAGGAATTCACAAGGTACCGGCGCGCAGCAGGCGGGGTCTTACTACGAGCGAGAGGGAAGAAGATGAAGCAGAGAGTTTTGGCGTTGGCCATCAAGAGGATGGTCTGGGCGGAACTGGCGCTGACGGCCGCGCTGGTGCCGCCGGCGTTCGCCCAGAGCCAGCCGGCGCCGGGCGCCGCATCGATTGCGGATGCGGTCGCGAACGGCGCCCCCATGACCGTTGCACAGGCGGACGGTGCGGCGGGCGCTGTCGCTGCCACGGGTGCCTCGGCATCCGGTGCGGCAGCCGAGGCGACGCCTGCCGCGCCCGGCGCGAACGGACAGGGCAAGGTCGCGCAGATCAAGCGGTTCGAAGTGACGGGTTCGCTGATCCGACAGGCCGACAAGGTGGGCTTCAACCAGGTTCAGACCGTCACGAGCAAGGACATCGAGAACAGCGGTCAGACCAGCGTCGCTGACTACCTGCGCAGCACCTCGGCGAACTCGGCAAGTAGCTGGAGCGAAGGTTCGACGAACAGCTTCGCACCGGGCGGCGCAGGTATCGCGCTGCGCGGTCTTAGCGAGAAATACACGCTGGTGCTGATCGACGGCATGCGGGTGTCGCCGTATGCGTTCGCAGTGAATGGCAGCGATCAGTTCTTCGACCTGAACACGCTGCCGCTCAACATCATCGACCGTATCGAAATTGTCAAGACAGGCGCGGTGTCTCAGTATGGTTCCGACGCAATCGCGGGCGTCGTGAACATCATCACGAAGAAAAATTTTCAGGGTCTTGAATTGGGGGGCAGCTACGGTGGTGCGACGAACGGCGAAGGCGGCCAGGGCACGACGAAGTTCAGCATCCTGGGCGGCTTCGGCGACCTGAACGCCGACCGTTTCAACGTGACCGCAGCGCTCAGCTACTACAAGTCGAACGGCATCTCGATCGCCGATCGCGACACGACGCAGAACCAGAACTTCTCCAATTTCCCGGGCGGCCTGTCGAACCAGAGCGTGTCGTACTGGCGCAATCCGGCCACCGGCGCGAAGGTGCCGCTGAGCCCGTGTCCGAACGGAGGCCAAGCCGTGCCGGGCACCTCGGTTGCGCAGGTCAACGGTCCCGGCACGGTCTGCGCAAACAACACCGCGTACGCATCGTCGCTGTCGCCGTGGACTGAACGCCTGAGCGCGAAGGTGCATGCCGACTTCAAGATCAACGACGCGATGCAGGCGTTCGCCGATCTCTGGGAAAGCAACAATACGACGGTCACGAACAACTTCGTCGGCCGCCTCGGCAACAGCACGCAGACCTATGATCCGGCGACGGGCGGTCTTACCCCGATCTCGAACCTGGTGCCGGGCAGCAACCCGTATAACCCGTTTGGCGTGCCGGCCAAGCTGGTCTACGCATTCCCGGCCACGCAGGCCGTGCATACGAGCTCCAACTTCTGGCGTGCCGCGACGGGTGTGAAAGGCTCGTTCAGCACGCCACGTGTGGGTGATTGGGATTGGACAGCGTCCTACACGCATTCGCAGAACACGGTTTCGAACAACTATTCGAACCTGATCAACGCGGCCGCACTGGAAAATATTGTCCAGAACGGCGTGTTCAACTTCGCCGATCCATCGTCGACCCCGAACGGGTTGAACGGGTTGTACGGAAGCACGTCGACACAGGCCATCACGAAGCTCGACGCTGTCGACGCGACGCTGTCTACGCCGAACCTGTTCACGTTGCCCACGGGCAACGTCGGCCTGGGTCTCGGTACGCAATTCACGCACCAGAGCCAGTACATCGGTACGGGCGCGGACTACGCGAACGGCACGCTCATCCAGCCGTCGCTGCAATCGGTCAACGGCGAGCGCAACGTCGCGGCGGTCTACTACCAGATCGACATTCCTATCCTGAAGAACTTGACGTTCAGCCAGTCGGGGCGCTACGACCACTACAGTGACTTCGGCGGAGCGTTCTCGCCACGCTTCGCGTTGCGCTTCCAGCCGATCCGGGAGCTGACGATGTACGGTTCGTACAACCGTGGCTTCCGCGCACCGACGCTGATCGAAAACACCTCGTCGAGGACCTACGGCGCGCAGGGCGCGGTCGATTCGAACGATCCTAACAACCAGAACGCATACAACCTCGTTGAGGAAGTGCAGACCGGTAACAGCAAGCTGCAGCCGGAGCGGACCAAGAACTACAACATCGGCTTCCAGCTGTCGCCCACCCGCAATACCGATTTCGGCTTCGACTGGTACAAGATCCACATCGACAACGTGATTGGCACGGAAGACATCCAGACGGTGATCGACCAGAATGATCCGTCGAAGGTGATCCGTAACCCGAACGGCACGATCGCGTATGTGCTGCTGCCGTATATGAACCTCTCGTCGCTCGATACGGATGGCTTCGAGACCACCTTCCGCCAATCGGTGTCGACCAAGATCGGCACTTTCACGCTGTCGGGTGACTGGGCCTACGTGTGGCACTTCAAGATGCCGGTGGGCGGCGAGTCGACCGACTTCGCGGGCAACAACGGGTCGCTGAACGAGCCGTTCGGCGGCAGTTTCCCGCGCTGGAAGGGCAACACGAGTCTGAACTGGAACTACCACAACCAATGGAACGCGACGTTGACGTGGATGTTCACGGGGCCGTACAGCCAGGCCATCCTGTCGCCAGGCCAATATCCGAACATGCAGGACAGCGTGGCTTCGTACAGTCAGTTCAACCTGATGGTCAGCTACACCGGCTTCAAGCACTGGACGATCTACGCGGGCATCGACAACATCTTCAATCGTGCGCCGCCGTTCGACCCGGTTTATATGAACGCGAGCTATCAAACGGGCTACGACACGTCGCTGTACACGTATGTCGGTCGATTCGCGCAGGTGGGCGCGACCTACAAGTTCTGATGGCGATTGCGATGCGCTGACAGGTTTTAGACCGGCCGCTCCACGTCCACCTCCCCATTTTCTGGAGCGGCCCTTTTTCGCCTGGCGCCACGGCGGCCCCGCAACCGGGACGTGCGGCGATGCAGTTTGCAGGATCGTTTCCAGCACGAACAATCAGTGGGATGCAGGTGGCACGCGGCATCCTGCACAGGAATCTACCGCGCGCAGGCATCGCGCCCGCACGCTTTCGGACAGACCGACCATGAAACTGTTGAAATGGCAATGGGCAGGCGTGCCGCGCGCGGCGCTGTTCGCGTGCGCCGTGCTGCTCGTGTCGGGTAGCGCCATGCCACGGGCGGCGCTCGCGGTGTCGGCGATCGCGCAATACGACCAGCCCAAGTACCTGGCCAATTTTACGCATTTCGATTATGCCGATCCCGACGCGCCGAATGACGGCACGCTCAACTTCGAAAACTACGACGAAGCACAGAGCTACGACTCGTTGAACCCGTTTCTGACCCGCGGCTCGCCCGCGCCGGACATCAAGAACCTGATGTTCGACACGCTGATGCAGCGCAGTTGGGATGAACTCGCGTCCGAATACGCGCTGATCGCCGACGACGTCGAGGTCGCGCCGGATCGACTGTCCGCGACGTTCCACATCAATCCGGCCGCGCGCTTCTCGAACGGCGACGCGATCACCGCGGCCGACGTCAAGTATTCGTTCGATACGCTGACGAGCCCGCAGGCGTCGCCGCTGTACAACGCGCAATTCTCGATCATCAAGCGCGCGGTGGTCGTCGACAGCCACACGATCCGCTTCGAGTTCAAGCACGCGGAGCGCGACGCCGCGCTGATCGCAGGCGACCTGCCGGTGTTCTCGCCGAAGTGGGGGCAGCGCGCGGACGGTACGCGGCCGGCGTTCGACCAGATCGCGAACGAGCCGCCGATCGCGAGCGGCGCGTACCTGATCGAGCAGCGCAGGAACGACAAGCAGATCGCGTACGTGCGCAACCCACACTACTGGGCCGCGAATCTGCCGTCGCGGCGCGGGATGTTCCGTTTCGCGCGCGTGTCGTTCAAGCTGTACCTCGACCAGTACACGGCGCTCGAGGCGTTCAAGGCCGGCGATGTCGACGCGCGGATGGAGTACAGCTCGACGCAGTGGGCGCGCAAGTACGTCGGCAAGAATTTCAGCAACGGCATGCTGAAGAAGGGGGAATTCCCGGACGGCCCCGCGCAGATGCAGGGCTTCCTGATGAACCTGCGCAAGCCGATGTTCCAGGACGTGCGCGTGCGGCATGCGCTCGCGCTGGCGTTCGACTTCGACTGGATGAGCCGGATGATGTTCTACGGACAGTACCGCCGCACCAACAGCTTCTGGGACGCGAGCCCGTTCGCCGCGTCCGGCATGCCGAGCGCGAAGGAACTCGCGCTGCTCGAACCGTACCGGTCGACGCTGCCGCCGGAGGTGTTCGGGCCGATGGTCAAGCAGCCGTCGACGCTGCCGCCGGGCTCGCTGCGCGCGAACCTCAGGCAAGCGCGCGACTTGCTCGCGCAGGCCGGCTGGCACTATCGCGACGGCGCGCTGCGCGACGCGAACGGCACGCCGATGACGATCGAGATCATCGACGACCAGCCCGGCATGGATCGCCTGATCCTGCCGTACACGCAAGCGCTCGCGACGCTCGGCATCCATGCGTACCTGCACGAGATCGACAGCGCGCTCTACCAGAAGCGGCTCGACAATTTCGAGTACGACATGACGACGTATATCTACTCGCCCGTGACGATCCCCGGCGCGGAGCTGACGCGCCGTTTCGGCAGCGCGGCTGCCTCGCAGCCCGGCTCGGAGAACTATCCGGGCGTGAAGTCGAAAGCCGTCGATGCGCTGATCCGCGCGGCGCTCGCGGCCAATACGCTCGACGATCTCGAGACGGCCACGCACGCCCTTGATCGCGTGCTGATCAACCTGTACGTACTGGTCCCGCAGTACTACATGCCGAACGCGCGGATCGCGTACAAGACGACGCTCGGCCATCCGGCGGTCGTGCCGGCTTCCTATCAGTACGAGGACTGGATCGTCGACTACTGGTACGGGAAGCGGCCGGCGGTCCAACCCGCTCCGGCGGCCTGACGGAGAACAACCATGCTGGCATACATACTCAGGCGCCTGCTGTTGATGATCCCGACGCTGATCGGCGTCGTGACGATCACGTTCGCGGTCACGCAGTTCGTGCCGGGCGGGCCGGTCGAACAGGTGCTCGCGCAATTGCGCCACGGCAGCGCGCGCGGCGGGGAGGCGGGCGGAGGCGCGGGCGGCTACCACGGCAGCCAGGGCGTCGACCCGCAGCAGATCGAGCAGATCCGCAAGCAGTTCGGCTTCGACAAGCCGCCGCTCGAACGCTACGTGCTGATGCTGAAAAGCTATGCGACATTCGACCTCGGCCAGTCCTACTTCGCGCACCGCAGCGTGTGGGCGGTAATCCGCTCGAAGCTGCCGGTGTCGATCACGCTCGGGCTTTGGACGGTGATCCTCACGTATCTCGTGTCGGTGCCGCTCGGCATCGCGAAGGCGGTGCGCAACGGCTCGCGGTTCGACACCGTGACGAGCGTGCTGGTGCTGACCGGCTACGCGGTGCCGGGCTTCGTGCTCGGCGTGCTGCTGCTGATGCTGTTTGGCGGCGGCACGTTCTGGCAGGTATTCCCAATGCGCGGGCTCACGTCGGACAATTTCGACGACCTGACGCTGATCGGCAAGACGCTCGACTATCTGTGGCACATGGTGATGCCGGTCACCGCGTCGGTGATCGGCAATTTCGCGATCGTCACGATCCTGACGAAGAACACGTTCCTCGACGAAATCGGCCGGCAATACGTGCTGACCGCGCGCGCGAAAGGGGCGCCGGAGCGCGACGTGCTGTGGAAGCACGTGCTGCGCAATGCGGCGATCCCGCTGCTCACCGGGTTGCCGGCCGCGTTCGTCGGTGCATTCCTGAACGGCAACCTGCTGATCGAGACGCTGTTCTCGCTCGACGGGATGGGGCAACTGTCGTACGACTCGGTGATCCGCCGCGACTATCCGGTCGTGCTCGGCTCGCTGTTCCTGTTCACCCTGATCGGTCTGCTGACCAAGCTTATCGCGGATATCTGCTATGTCCTCGTCGACCCCCGTATCCAGTTCAGCCGCCTGGACCACTGATCCGGCGTGCGCGCCGTCGCCGTCGCCGTGGCGGCGCACGTGGCAGCGCTTTCGTGCGCAGCCGCTCGGCTATGCAAGCCTCGCGATCTTCGCGACGCTGTTCGTGCTCAGCCTGTGTGCCGACGGCCTGTCGAACGATCGGCCGCTGCTCGTGCGCTACGACGGGCACTATTACTTTCCGATCGTGAAGGACTATCCGGAGACCGAGTTCGGCGGCGACTTTCCGGCGAAGACCAACTATCTCGACCCGTACATTCGCGCGAAGCTCGAGACAGGCGGCAATTTCGCGATCTATCCGCCGAATCGCTACCGCTACGACACGATCGATTATTTCGCATCGCGGCCGTATCCGGCGCCGCCGTCGGCGAGCAACTGGCTCGGCACCGACCAGTTCGGGCGGGACGTGCTCGCGCGACTGCTGTACGGGTTCCGGCTGTCGGTGCTGATGGCGTTCGCGCTGACCGTGTCGGGGGTGCTGGTCGGCGTGCTGACCGGCGCGCTGCAGGGCTTCTACGGCGGCCGCACCGACCTGATCGGGCAGCGCCTGATCGAGATCTGGAGCGCGCTGCCCGACCTGTACCTGCTGATCATCTTCGCATCGATCTTCACGCCTTCGCTGTGGTTGCTGTTCATCCTGCTGTCGATGTTCGGCTGGCTCGTGCTGTCCGATTACGTGCGCGCGGAGTTCCTGCGCAACCGCGCGCTCGACTACGTGAAGGCCGCACGCACGATGGGGCTGTCGAACTGGCAGATCATGTGGCGACACGTGCTGCCGAACAGCCTGACGCCGGTGATCACGTTCCTGCCGTTCCGGATGAGCGCGGCGATCCTGTCGCTGACGAGCCTCGACTTCCTCGGCCTCGGCGTGCAGCCGCCGACGCCGAGCCTCGGCGAACTGCTGCAGGAAGGCAAGAACTACCTCGACGCGTGGTGGATCTCGATCTCCGCGTTCGCGGCGCTCGTCATCACGCTGTTGCTGCTGACCTTCATGGGCGACGCGCTGCGCAACGCGCTCGACACGCGCTCGCGCGGCTCGGCATTCGGCGGGGAGCGATGATGGCGAATGCGTTGCTTCGGATCGACGGGTTTTCGGCGCGCTTCGGTACGAAGGCGGCCGTGCAGGACCTGAGCCTGTCGGTCGGCCGCGGCGAGCGCGTGGCGCTCGTCGGCGAATCGGGGTCGGGCAAGAGCGTGACGGCGCTGTCGATCCTGCGCCTCGCGCAGCAGGCGACGCTGTCGGGACGGATGCTGTTCGACGGCGAGGACCTGCTCGCGAAGACCGAACGGCAGATGCGCGGGATTCGCGGCGCCGACATCGCGATGGTGTTCCAGGAACCGATGACGGCGCTGAATCCGCTGTATACGATCGGTAAGCAGATCGCCGAGAGCCTGCGGCTGCACGAGGGGCTGCGGCCGGGCGATGCGCGCGAGCGGGGGATCGCGCTGCTGCGGCGCACCGGGATTCCGGAGCCGGAACGGCGCATCGACAGTTTTCCGCACCAGTTGTCGGGCGGCCAGCGGCAGCGCGCGATGATCGCGATGGCGCTGGCATGCCGGCCGCGGCTGTTGCTGGCCGACGAGCCGACGACGGCGCTCGACGTGACGGTGCGCCAGCAGATCGTCGATCTGCTGATCGAATTGCAGGAGCAGGAGGCGGCCGCGCGCGGGATGGCCGTGCTGCTGATCACGCACGACCTGAATCTCGTGCGGCGCTTCGCGCAGCGCGTGGCCGTGATGGAGCAGGGCGTGCTCGTGGAGACGAACACGACCGACGCGCTGTTCGCCGCGCCGCAGCACGCCTATACGCGCCGGCTGCTCGACAGCGCCCCGCAGCGGGACGTCGAGCCGGTCGCGGCCGGCGCGCAGACGATTCTCGACGTGCAGGACCTCGCCGTGGATTACCGCGTCGCGGCGAAGGGCTGGCGCGCGGTGCTCGGCAAGACGACGTTCCGCGCGGTGCACGATGTGAAGTTGAACCTGAGGCGCGGCGAAACGCTGGGAATCGTCGGCGAATCGGGCTCGGGGAAATCGACGCTGGCGGCGACGGTGCTCGGTCTGCAGCGGCCGGCCGCGGGCTCGATCGAAATCGACGGCATGCCGCTGGACGCGCTGCGGACGACGGGCGGCAGGCGCGCGCTGTACGGCAGGATGCAGGTCGTGTTCCAGGATCCGTTCGGCTCCCTGTCGCCGCGTATGACGGTCGAGCAGATCGTCGGCGAGGGGCTCGCCGTGCACCGGCCGCAGGTAGCCGGCCCCGCGCGGCGCGCGCGGGTCGCCGCGCTGCTGCGGGAGGTCGGCCTGCCGGCCGAAGCGATGCTTCGCTATCCGCACGAATTTTCCGGCGGCCAGCGCCAGCGCATCGCGATCGCGCGCGCGCTGGCGGTGGAGCCGGAGCTGCTGGTGCTGGACGAGCCGACGAGCGCGCTCGACGTGTCGATCCAGAAGCAGGTGCTGAATCTGCTGACGAATCTGCAAAAAAAGTACAAGCTGAGCTACCTGTTCATCACGCACGATCTCGCGGTGATGCGTGCAATGGCCCACCGGGTCGTGGTGATGAAGGCGGGGCGGGTGGTCGAGGAGGGCGATACGCTCGACGTGCTGCATGCGCCGTCCCATCCGTATACACGCGCGCTGCTCGCGTCGTCGATGCTGGCTCCGGTGCGCGGCACACAAGAGAGAACCGATGATTGACGTGAACCGGGCGAAGTACGCCCAGGCCGCCCACACGCCGTGCGGCGGCGCCGACGGTGATGCCGTTCCGCGGTCCCGCGCCGAAACGCCGGCGGTTCGCTGACGCATGCCGATGCCATCGTTCTTCATCGATCGCCCCGTCTTTGCGTGGATCGTTGCGCTCGCAATCGTCGTCGCGGGCGTGCTCGCCATTCCGCAGCTTCCGATCGCGCAGTATCCGCGGCTTGCGCCGCCGCGGGTCGTGATCACGGCCGCGTATCCGGGCGCGTCGACCGAGACGGTCGACGGCGACGTCGGCAGCATCATCGAGGAAAGCCTCGACGGCGCCGACGGGCTTCTGTATTACGCGACGAGCAGCGACGGTCACGGCAATCTCGAGATCGACGTCACGTTTTCGCCCGGCACCGATCCGGACATCGCGCTCGTCGACGTGAACAACCGGCTGAAGCAGGTCGAGCCGCGGTTGCCGCAGCAGGTCGTCCAGCAGGGGATCGGCGTATTCAAGGCAGCGAACACGTTCCTGATGCTCGTCACGCTGACGTCGACCGACGGCACGCGCGATTCCGCGCAACTCGGCGATTACCTGAACCGCTACGTGCTGCGCGAACTGAAGCGTGCGCCGGGCGTCGGCGCGGCCGAGCTGTGGGACGCCGGCGAGGCGCTGCGGGTCTGGCTCGATCCGAACAAATTGCGTGAATATGACCTCGGCGCCGACGACGTGATCGCGGCGATTGGCGTGCAGAACGCGACGGTGACGGCCGGTGCGATCGGCGATGCGCCGTTCGAGCGCGGCCAGCAGCTCACCGCGACGATCGTCGTCAAGGGACAGCTGACGTCGCCGGAGGAGTTCGGCCGGATCGTGCTGAAGTCGAAGCAGGACGGTTCGGTGGTGCGCGTCGCCGACGTCGCGCGTGTCGAAATCGGCCGCGACGACTATTCGTTCTATTCGCGGCTGAACGGCCGGCCGGCGGCCACCGTCGGCATCCAGCTCGGCCCGCGCGGCAACGCGCTCGAAACGTCGAACGCGATCCGTGCGCGGCTTGCCGAACTGTCGAGGGTATTGCCGCCGGGCGTGGCGATGGAGATTCCGTTCGATGGCGCCCATTTCGTGACGATCGCGATCCGGGAGGTCGTGCTGACGCTCGTCGAGGCGGTCGTGCTGGTGTTTTGCGTGATGTGGCTGTTCCTGCGCGATCTGCGTTACACGCTGGTGCCGACCGTCGTGATTCCCGTCACGCTGATGGGTGCGTTCGTCGCGATGTGGGCGTTCGGACTGTCGATCAACGTGTTCACGATGTTCGGTCTCGTGCTGGCGATCGGCATCCTTGTCGACGATGCGATCGTCGTCGTCGAGAGCGTGCACCGGGTGATGGAGGAGGGCGTGTCGCCGCGCGACGCCACGCGCCGCGCAATGAAGCGGATCGGCGGTGCGATCGTCGGGGTGACCGCGGTGCTGACCGCCGTATTCGTGCCGATGGCGTTTTTTCCGGGCGCCGTCGGCGGCATCTACCGGCAGTTCGCGGTGGCGATGATCGCATCGATGCTGGTGTCGTCGTTCATGGCGCTGTCGCTTACGCCCGCGCTGTGCGCGAACCTGCTGAAGCCGGTCGCGCGATACGACGGCGGAATCGGCCACGCGCGGCGACGTGGCATCGGCACGCATCTGGCCGACTGCTTCGGTGCGTCCTTCGCGCGCGTCGAATCCGGTTATCGCCGTCTCGCCGTGTTCGCCGTCGGCCGCACCGGCATGGTCGTGGCGGTCTACGCGGCGCTCGTGATCGCATGCGGGCTGCTGTACTGGATGATGCCGGGCGGCTTCCTGCCGACCGAAGACCAGGGGCAACTGCAGGTGATGATCCAGTTGCCGGCGGGCGCCACGCAGGCGCGCACGCTCGCGGTCGTCGAGCGTGTCGAGGCGATCCTGCGCGCGGAGCCGGCGATCGCGAACGTGACGAGCGTGATCGGCTGGAGTTTCGCGGGCAGCGGGCAGAACGTCGGGATGGCGTTCGTGGAGCTGAAGGACTGGGCGCGGCGCGACGTCGACGCGATGGCGTTGCGCGACCGGCTCAACGGGCGTTTCGGCACGATCCTCGACGGTGACGTCGAGGCGTCGCTGCCGCCGTCGGTGCGCGGCATCGGGCATTCCGACGGATTCACGTTCCGGCTCGAGGATCGCGGCGGCGTCGGGCTCGACGCGTTGAAGGCGGCTCGCGAGCAGTTGTCCGGACGAGCGAAAGCGGATCCGTTGCTCGCCGCCGTGCATTTCGAAGACCTGCCGGACGCGCCGCGCATCGAACTCGATGTCGATCGTGCGAAGGCGTATGCGCTCGGCGTGCCGTTCGAGCGAATCGCGGGTCTTCTGGGCGGCACGTTCGGCTCGAACTACATCAACGATTTTCCGGCATCGGGCCGGATGCGGCGGGTGATCATCGAGGCCGACCCGGCCGCGCGCGCGACCGATGCGCAACTGATGGCGCTGACGGTGCCGAACCGCACCGGCGACATGGTTCCGTTGTCGGCCATCGCCGCGCCACACTGGACGGTCGGCCCGGTGATGCTGAATCGCTACAACGGCTATCCGTCGCTCGACATCAGCGGCCGCGCGGCGACCGGCACGAGTTCGGGCGCGGCGATGGCGGAGATGGAGCGGCTCGCCGGCGCACTGCCGGTCGGGATCGGCTTCGACTGGGTCGATGCGGCGCGCGAGGAGCAGGTTGCCGCGCGGCAAACGCCGCTGCTCGTCGGGCTGTCCGTGCTCGCGGTTTTCATGGCGCTTGCCGCGCTGTACGAAAGCTGGACGGTCCCGCTGTCCGTGCTGACGATCGTGCCGCTCGGCATGATCGGCGCGATCGCGGCGGCGCTCGCGCGCGGGATGCCGAACGACGTGTATTTCAAGGTCGGGATGATCACGGTGGTCGGGCTGGCGGCGAAGAATGCGATCCTGATCGTGCAGTACGCGCGTGATCTGGCCGGGAGCGGCGTGCCGCTGCGGCAGGCGGTGATCGACGCGGCCGCCGCACGATTCCGGCCGATCATGATGACGTCGATGGCGTTCCTGCTGGGCGTCGTGCCGCTCGTGCTGGCGACGGGCGCGGGTGCGGAAAGCCGGCGATCGATCGGCACGGGCGCGTTCGGGGGCGTGCTCGCCGCGACGATGTTCGGGCTCGTGTTCGCGCCGGTGGCGTTTCGGGTGGTGGTATCCATAGGCCGGCGCGGGCGGCATGCAGCGGTGACGAAGCGCGACGCGCAGCGCGTGGAAACGGCTGAAAATATGGAGATCGATTGATGGTCGCGACGGGGTGTCGGCGGTGCGATCACGGGATGACGGATACGCGACGCCTAGCACGTGCTCGAATGGCTGCACCATCAGGAGTCCGATCTGTTGATCACGGAACGCTACACGACGGGATTCATGGATCACGTGTTCGGACTGTTTCCATGCCAAGGATTCGTGTCTCCTCTCTGGTAAACAAAAAAGTTCGGTCTGACGAGTACCGGCCGCGTGCTCCATTGCGGCGCATGCGCGAGCGGGTGAAAAAGGCAGCCGCACAAGGAAGACAGAACAACGATAGCGGCGGATGAACCATATCGATTTTTATTCGGCACCAACCGAGTGCATCTATTGCACCTAAACAAAGTTATGTGGCATCAAATATTTTTTGACGCATCGATTCTGTCCTGCTATGTTCGCGTCCAACGTAAAACTTTGGTAGTGAACGGTAATGATGATTCCGTGCATTAAGACATTCAAAGTGAAGACGTAAAGCAGCCCTTCAACGAGCGACTGCCTCTCCTGGCAACACATGCGCGCTAATTTACGAAGCGCCATGGTGCGAATGTTCCAGGGGAATCTTGTATGCGGTCGTTCGATGCACGAAAAGATCGATCCATGTAATTAGGCTTCCTAACTCTAGAGGAATGCCGTTTCTTTTATTTCAAATTCATTCCACTCCTAAGTGGAAGAAATAAATTTGAAAGAAATAAACGGACGGAATGGTTTTGATCGCCAGACGACGAATCAGGAACGCGGGGCGACGCTATTTAAAGGCCGGCGAATCTCCGTGCATACAAAAAGGTGAGGCCTTGCGACGACAGAGGGGTGTTATGAAACCAACGGCTTTGGGATCGGCAATACGCAGCATCGTATGGGCTGAAGTCGCGTTGACGGCGGCTTTGGGTACCTCCGCTTACGCGCAGACAACGCCTGTCGACGGGAACGTCGCCGCCGAGCAAACCGGCAGCTCGGCCGCCGCCGCGCCCGCGCCGGCGTCGGGCACCGCCGCGGGCGGGCAGACCGTGAAAAAGCTCGACAAGTTCGAAGTGACGGGCTCGCTGATCCGTACATCCGACAAGGTCGGTCACACCGAAGTGCAGGTCATCACCGCGAAGGAAATCCAGCAAAGCGGATACACGACGGTTGCCGATTTCCTGCGTTCGACCTCGGCCAATTCCGCAAGCAGCTGGGGCCAGACGACGATGAACAGCTCGGCCCCCGGCGGCGCCGGCATGGCGTTGCGCGGGCTCAGCGAGAAATACACGCTCGTGCTCGTCGATGGCCAGCGCGTCGCGAACTATGCGCAGTCGGTGAACTTCACCGACACGTTCTTCGATGTCAACGCGATCCCGTTGAACATGGTCGAGCGCGTCGAGATCGTCAAGACCGGCGCGGTATCCGTCTACGGCTCGGACGCGATCGCGGGCGTCGTCAACATCATTACGAAGAAGAACTTTCAGGGTCTGCAGATCGACGGCCAACTCGGCAAGGCGCAGCATCCGGGAGACGGGCAGGGCAACTTCAGTGTACTGGCCGGCTTCGGCGACTTGAATTCGGATCGCTTCAACGTCACCGCGGCCGCCAGCTATTACCGCGATTCGGGCTCGACGCTCGGCGATCGCGACATGACGTCGGCGCAAGACTTCACGCAATATCCCGGCGGGCTGGCAGCGCCGCTCGGGCCGAACCAGCAATCGTACTGGTCGCTGGCGGACGGCTCCAGGGTGCCGCTTTCGCCGTGCCCGCCGGGCAGCAAGACGAGCGCGACCAATTGCACGTACAACCCGGCCGCGTCGACATCGCTCGTTCCGTCCACGACGCGCCTGAACGCGAAGGTGCGCGCCACCTTCAAGATCGACGACAACACGCAGGCTTATGCGGGCTTCTGGGTGAGCCGCGATGAAACCGTCCAGTTGCAGGGACCGGCCTCGATCTCGAGCACGACGAACGTCTACAACCCTTCGACCGGGTCCGTTTCGCCGCTGCCGCGCACCGTGCCGGTGAGCAACCCCTATAACCCGTTCGGCGTGCCGACGGCGATCAACCTGACCTTCCCGGGCAACGTCGTGGGGGCGGACACGGTATCGACGTTCTGGATGGCGAACACGGGCGTCAAAGGTTCGTTCGACACGGGCAGATTCGGCGCGTGGGACTGGTCGGCCGATTACGGCCACTCCCAGAGCACCGTCGATACGACGTATCGCAACCGGATCAACGTCGCGGGCCTCGAGAACATGCTCGCGAACGGCACCTACAACTTCTCGAACCCGGCCGCCACGCCAAACGGCCTGAACGGCGTTTTCACGGACGACGATCAGCAGGCCATCTCGAAGGTCGACAGCGTGACAGCCAAGGCCTCGACGTCGAATCTCTTCACGCTGCCCGGGGGCCCGGTCGGCCTGGGCCTGGGCACCGAGTTCCGTCACGAATCGTCGACGATCAACCCGCAGACGCTCGCGTCGCAGGGCGTATCCGCACCCGCGAACGTGCAGACGGTGGAGGGTTCGCGCAACGTCGCCGCCGCGTTCTACCAGGTCGACATTCCGATCCTGCGCAACCTGACGTTCACGCAGGCGGGCCGCTACGATCACTACAGCGACTTCGGCGGGGCGTTTTCGCCGAGCTTTGCGCTGCGTTTCCAGCCGGTGCAAATGCTGACGACGTATGCATCGTACAGTCGCGGCTTCCGCGCGCCGACCCTCGTCGAAAACTCGCAGGCCGTCTATCTCTCTCACCAGAACCTCGTCGATCCGAACGATCCGAGCGGTGTGCCGACCAAGCACTTCACGACGGAGCAAGTCGCGGGCAATCCGAATCTCCAGCCCGAGCACACGAAGAACTACAACATCGGCTTCCAGCTTTCACCCGATGCGATGACCGATATCGGTGCGGCGTTCTACAAGGTCCGCATCGACGGCGTCATCGGTACCGATGATCCGAATGCGGTGCTCGTCGCCAACGATCCCTCCCGCGTCGTGCGCAACGCCGACGGGTCGGTGCGTTACCTCGTTCAGCATTTCGTGAACCTCGGTGCGCTCGATACCGATGGCTTCGATCTCAATTTCCGCAAAGCGCTGCGCACCAAGTACGGCACGTTCACGCTCGCAGGCGACTGGACTTATGTGTGGCACTTCAAGCTGCACAGCCCCGGAACCGCACCGCAGGACTTCGCCGGCAACAACCTTGCGCTGCTGCAGCCGTTCGGCGCGAGCAACCCGCGCTGGAAGGGCAATACGAGCGTGAGCTGGGACTACCGGCAACTGACCACCACGCTGACCTGGCAATACACGGGGCCGTATACGAACGCCGTGGCCGCGGAATTCGGCGACGGCGGTACGGGATCGGTGGCGTCGTACAGCCAGTTCAACCTCATGTTCAACTATCGCGGCTTCAAGCATTGGACCATTTACGGCGGCATCACGAACCTCTTCGACAAGAAGCCGCCGTTCGACGTCGAGTGGCAAGCCGTGCCCGACATCACTGGCTATGACCAGTCGCTCTACACGAACCTTGGTCGTTTCTTCCAGGTCGGGGCGACGTACCGGTTCTGACAGGGAGGAAGCCGCCAGGCGGCAACCGGTCCCGGCGCGCGGCCCGCGCCGGGACGACGAAGAATGAGCTGGACCGGCAGCCGGCCTCAATCAAGGTCAAGTGCAGAGGTGCAGGGTTTGAACGCGAGGACGCTTGGCCAGCAGTTCCTCGTGCAGTCGATTTTTCTTATTTGACATAATCAATATTATCGATATTTTTGTTTGTAGTAGCTTTTTAGAAATGTCGTGTTCTAGCCATTTAGAAATGTCCGCTTTCGGGCCGCGTAAGCTGACCGGCTGCCGGTTTCCCGGCGCCGGAGGCTGCGATGGCTGCAACGGAGCGGATCACGATGACGATGCGCGAGCTGGATCGATTCAAGGTCATTCAGGACGTTGCCGACGGCCAGCTCAAACCAGATTGACGACACGACAGATGCGCCGGTTGGGCGCCCGGTTACGGGAGCGCGGCCCAGCCGGTTTTGTTCGACAGAATGCGCGGGCGCAGAAGAACGAGTGCCTAGAAATTGCGCGCCACGCCAACCATGAACATGTCCTGGTCCTTGTCGTTGCCGGTTGCGACACGATTGAAGCGCAGGCTGGCCGCCCAATCGTTCGTCACCTGATAGGCCACTTGCGCGCTGAGCAACGCATTGAGTCGCGTCCTGCCCGAGCCGTCGTTCCGATCCCGCGAGAGATACGGACCGACGCCCGCTGACAGCGTCCATTTGCTCTTGATCGGCGCGACGTACCAGAGTTGCGCGGCCACGCCGCGTCGGCCGGCAACGCCATTGTTGCCTTCGTAGACGAAGCTCGCCGAATAGGCCCACGCATTGCCGAGCGGCCGCTTGACTTCGACCATGTACCCCCTTTCGATCGGCACTTGAGGACGGTTCGTCTGCGACGTCCCGGCCCAAACGCCGATCTGCGTCTTGCCGTCCGAAAACGCAGGGCCAGGGTCGCCGCCGAAATCCGAGCCGATGCCGAAGAGCACCGCGTCGGAATTGAATCCGCCGATCATCTGGACGTGGTTGTACTGCACCTTGAGAAAGAAGCGCTTGGGAACGACGTAATACCGCACCGCTGCCGACGCGCGCACGCCCCAGCGCTTGTCATTGCGTGGCTGGCCGTCGACATGTGTCGTGTCCATGCTGAAATACGGGCCCGCCGAAAATTCGAGCGCCAGGCGACTGCCGACCGGCCAGCGAAACGAACCCAGGGCGGCAAACCCGTCACGATGGTGATTCAACGGATGCCCTTCGTTCATGTACGCGAGGTAGACCGACAGGTAATCGTTCAAGACGTCACCGAAGCCGACTTCGTACGCACGCCAATGCATATCGCCACCCTCGGTCGCTCGTCCGTCGCCGTACACCGCATAGGCGTTGAGCGTTCTCCCCGATGATTCGAGCCCGCTCGGCGAACTACTCGACGGATCATCCTCGGCGTGCGCGTGTACCGGGCACGCCAGCATTGTCAGGCCGGCGATCGAGCTTGTGAGGACGAAGCGCGAACAGATGTAACGGCACTCTCCCATTTGGCCCCCTCACCTTGGTAAGCGCGTTTTCCTGGAAAAGTTGATACCGATTATAGGCGGCGGACAGCAGGCGTCGAACACGCGTTTACGGCAATTCCCCTGCCCTGATGGCGAGCATGTTCGGTCAGGGCATAAGAGTGCGTCGGGTCGGGCGCGTTTCAATGGACGCCAGTTTGGATTTTCAATGAACCTATTATGATAAGAAAAGTTATCCAAATAGAGGTGTCGTTTGATCGAACTGCACATTCCGAGGCAGAAGGTTCAGGCCATCAAATCACCAGAAAATCGGCTCCGTCGGTGAGATCGCGCCATGCTTCGATCTTCGCGCGGCGCGTCGAGGCGCCTGGACGCAACGTCGGGCACCGCTTTGCCGAACAGCGGACGCAACGACGGCGTATCCGGCTCCAGCGCGGCGAGCACCGCGCCCAGCATCTGAACCCCCATCGGCGAGACGGCACCGTCGGGCCAGCGACTACGAATTAATCAGGTCTGGATCGTCTGAAAGCCCTGCCCTGCAAGGCGCGACACGATCCAGATACATTGAAATACAAAATATCGGATGCGATTTAATCGAATGCGCTTGACTCGGGTGGGCGTCAGGCGGAAACTGCGTCGCATGCGATCGAATCGCATCTGAAACAAACCTCAACCGACGGAGTAAATGATGAGCAAGATCGACAAAGTGCTGTACACGGGCAAGACGCATACGACTTCCGGCGGCCGCGACGGCGCCGCGCGCAGTTCCGATGGCCGCCTCGACATCCAGTTGTCGTCGCCGGGCAGCGCCGGCACCGGCACCAACCCGGAACAGCTGTTCGCGGCCGGCTGGTCGGCCTGCTTCATCGGCGCGATGCAGCTTGCGGCGCGTGCCGCGAAGGTAACGCTGCCGGCCGATCTCGCGGTCGACGCCGAAGTGGACCTCGGCACGGCGGGCAACGCGTACTTCCTGCAAGCCCGGCTGAACGTGAGCGTGCCGGGGCTCGAGCGCGACGTCGCGCAACGCATCGTCGACGCCGCGCATCAGACTTGCCCGTATTCGAAGGCGACGCGCGGCAACATCGACGTCGAGATCCGGATCGCCTGAACGTTGCACCGGGCGGCCGAGCGCCCCCTCCCGAATTCCCGATTCCTTTTTCATCGAGGTGAAACATGAAAACCCAATTGATCGCTGCCCTGTTCGTCGCTGTTTCGGCTGCCGTTGCCGCTCCCGCGTTTGCCAATGAAGCCACCGTGACGCGTGCGCAGGTGCGCGCTGAACTCGCGCAGCTTCAACACGTCGGCTATCCGCTGAACCGCGCGACGGATGCCACCTACCCCAACGATCTGCAGGCCGCGTTGACGCAGATCCACGCCGACGACGCCGTCTCGGCCAACGCACCGGCTTCCGGCTACGGCGGCAACGGCGACACCGCGACGCAATCCGGCCGCCGGTATGTCGCAAGCGTGGCCGAGCGCTCGGTGTACTTCGGTCACTGAGCACCACGCCCGGTACGTGAACCCTGATCCCTGTTTATTCCTGATTCGATTTTGTCGAGGTGAATGATGAAGACCCAACTGATTGCCGCCCTTCTCGTTGCCGTGTCGGCCTCCGTCGCCGCACCGGTTTTTGCCGGCGAAAGCACCGTCACACGTGCGCAGGTGCGTGCGGAACTGGCCGCGTTGCAGCAAGCCGGCTACCAGCCGAACCGCCCCAACGATCCGAACTACCCGACCAATATCCAGGCGGCGCTGAAACGGATTCGCGACGACGGCGCGGTCGCGGCCGCCGCGGCCGATACGCAGGCAGCCGGTTACGGCAGCGATGCCGGCGGTGCCGCGCAGTCCGGCAGCCGAAACACGCTGCGCACCGCCGATCGTTCGATTTATTTCGGGCATTGAGCGCGGCACGGCGAATTCGGCCGCTGAAGTCCGTCATATAAAGCGCATGCGATGTAATCGCGTGCGCTTTTCTATTGGTGTTACCCGGGTCTGCGTTCGCGATGCTATCCGCCCGCCCCCATCCGGGATTATTCTGTGCGGCACCCACCTTCCACCAAGGAGCCGCCCGTGCCGGACGCCATGACCGGAAACGCGACAGCCGATGCTCACGTGCTCGACCGGGTCGTCTGGAATGCGCTCACGGGCAGGCAGCGCCGCTTTGCGCTCGGCGACGGTCGTGCGCTGCGGTTCCCGACGGCCATTGCGCCATTTGCCGCGATCGACGACACGAGCCCGGCGTCGTTCGACGCGCTGTGCGGGCTGATCGCCGCACACGGCCCGGCGGCGCTCGTCACGCCGGACCAGATCGAGCCGCCGGCAGCTTTGTCGGTGATTCGGCGAGCGACGTTACTTCAAATGATCTGGCAAGGAACCTCGGGCACGACGCACGAAACGGAGCCTGTTCCGCTCGGCGAAGCCGACGTGCCTGACATGCTCGCGCTGACCGCCGCCGCGCAGCCGGGCCCGTTCGGCCCGCGCACATTCGAGCTTGGCCACTACATCGGCGTGCGCAGTGAAGGCCGGCTGGCCGCGATGGCCGGCCAGCGGATGCAGGTCGACGGCTATACCGAGATCAGCGCCGTCTGCGTGGACGCCGCGTTTCGCCGGCAAGGGCTTGCCGCGCGGCTGATCCGGTCGTTGATCGCGACGATCGGCGCGCGTGCGGAAACGCCGTTCCTGCACGTCCTTACGACGAACCGGGTGGCGATCGAACGTTATCTCGCACTCGGTTTCGTGGTCCGTCGCGAGATGCACCTGCTGGTGCTGGGCGATGCGCACGCATGACAACGCGGCGGCGCGATTTCCGCGTCGGCCGCTTGTCGTGCCTGAGTGCTTTCAGGCTTCGGTCGACCGGATCAGGTTGCCGCGCAGCGTGACGATCGCCTTCTGTACCTTGGCGAACTCGTCCGGCTTCAGCCCGGTGGCTTCGACCAGGTTCATGTCGAGCCCCTTCTCGCGCACGCGTCGGCCGCTTTTCGTCAGGCTGACGAGCACCTGGCGTTCGTCGGACGGATCGCGGTGCCGCTCCAGGTAGCCCATTGCCTCGAGCTTCTTCAGGATCGGCGTCAGCGTATTGGATTCGAGAAACAGCTTCTCGCCGAGCTGGCCAACGGTCTGGTTGTCCTGCTCCCACAGCGCAATGATCGTGATGTACTGCGTATACGTGAGGCCGAGCTCGTCGAGGATCGGCTTGTATGCCTTGCCGAACGCGAGGTTCGCCGAGTAGATCGCAAAGCACAGGAACTCGGACAGCTTTGGTGCTGCGGACGACGGGGTTTCGGTCGGTTTCATGGACTTCCTCCAGCGACGCGAACGGTCGCAGACAACCGCATTATATATCGCATGCGATCTTATCGGAAGCATGATAATCGGTGTCGACCGGCTGGCGCGCGCCGTGCTCGTTCAGCCCGGCTTGCGGCGCTTGCCAGTTGGCTGACGGCTGATCGACAGCAACGTGCACTGCACCGGATGCGCGATTTCGGTCGCGAGCCCGCCCGCGGCAAACAGCAGGATCATCAGCCAGCGCTTCATGCGTCCTCCACGACCGAAAGGCTCGCGCCATCGAGGACCGTCGCGTCGAGCGCGGTCGGATCGACGCCGTCGAGGCAACCGAGATTGACGCGCCAGCATGCCGGGTCCTTGCGGGTCTGGTGGAACGGATAGACGCCGCACCGACTGCAGAAATAGTGGCGTGCGGTGTGCGTGTTGAAGTGATAGCACGTCAGCGCGTCCTCGCCTTCGACGATCGTCAGGTTGGCGGCGGCGAACATCGGGCTCATCAGTGCGCCGCGCCGGCGGCACAGGCTGCAGTTGCAGCGGACGGCCGGTGCAATGGCCGCGATGACTTCGAATTTGACGGCCCCGCAATGGCAGGACCCTTTGAACCAGGTGGCAGACATGACGGGCTCCGAAAGAGGTCATGCCTGCTTTATAGCGAACCCGCGCGCGGGCGTTGTATCGCACTGTATCCGCGCTCGGCGCAGATACAGGACATTGCACATCCGCGGCGCGCGCGATCTGGCCGGCGACGGTTGCGTCGGCGCCCACACAGCAGGGGTCATGGTTTTCCCGGCCCGCGGGATGGCGCGGATGCGCATCGTTTTCGATACGCCCCTCCGCCACGCAGGCTGCGCCGGCCTGTCGGGCGACTACGCGCTGCCGCGCGGCCCCTACCCTTTCTGCCCAGGAAAGGACGCTTGAAACATCCGCAATTATCACGTGCCGCCGATTTGCCCACCATGTATCGGACGATCGGCGCAGCCCGCACGGGCGGCGCTTGCACGCGCCCGGCGATGCCTGCCGTCGCGTCGCGTGGCCGGCGCGTTACACCGGTCGCGAACGCCAGGCCCAGCGCCACGGCATATCGATAATCAGGAGACACGATGAACAGCCAATCCCTCGACCTCGGCGGCCATGCCGGCGGCCCAGAATCCGCCCGGCCGCCGGCCGCTTCAGCAGGCGCCGGCGCCGATGCGGCAGCCGTTCCCGGCCGCCGCGTCACACTCGGCGATTTCATGGACGATCTGCCGGTCGGTGCATTGCATCGATTCGTCGTCTGGGTAATCGGCGTCGGGCTGTTCTTCGACATGTACGAGATTTTTCTCGTCAGTACGATCGGCTCCGCGTTGCAGCACGAATACGGGCTGAGCCGGCAAAGCGCCGATTTCAAGCTATTGCTGGCGTCGGCGTTCATCGGCATGTTCGTCGGCGCGATGTGCCTCGGCAGCCTGGCCGACCGCATCGGCCGGCGCAAGGCGTTCCTGCTCACGCTCGGGTGGTACAGCGCGTTCTCGCTGGTCGGTGCGTTTTCGGTGAACGCCGACATGCTCGTGGCATGCCGGTTCCTGACGGGCATCGGCGTCGGCGCGATCTATCCGGTCGCCGACAGCTTCCTGTCCGAAATCCTGCCGAAGGACAAGCGCGGGCGGCTCGCCGCGTGGGCCTATACGACTTCGTATGTCGCGGTGCCGCTCGTCGGCTTTCTCGCGCTGTGGCTGAATCCGTTGCAGGTAGCGGGCGTCGCCGGCTGGCGCATCATCCTCGCGATCGGCAGTCTCGGCGCCGTGTACGTGCTGCTCGTCCAGCACCGGCTGCCGGAAAGCCCGCGCTGGCTGCTCGCGCAAGGCCGCACGGCCGATGCGCACGCGGCGCTGCGGCGTTTCGCGGAAAGCGCCGGCGTGCGTGTGCCCGAACACTTCGCGGAACCGGTCGAGCCGCAGCGGCCGCTCGGGCTCGGCGAGCGCATCGCGCTGCTACGCCGCCAACCGTATGGCGCGCGCTATGTGATGCTGGCGATCTTTCACCTGTTGCAGGGCTTCGGCTACTACGGGTTCGGCACGCTGGCCGGCACGGTCGTGAAAAGCCGCGGCTTCGACGTGACGGACAGCACGCTGTTCATCGCGCTGTCGTTCATCGGCTATCCGATCGGTTCGCTGCTGTCGATTCCGCTGCTCAACTGGATCGAGCGCCGCACGCTCGTGATCGTGTCGATCCTGTCGATCGCGGTGTTCGGGCTGTGCTTCGCGTATTCGGGCAATACGATGCTGATCGTCGGCTTCGGATTCCTGACGACCTGTGCGTCGAACGTGTTCAGCAACGCGTATCACGTGTATCAGGCCGAGATCTTCCCGGCGCGCGTGCGCTCGACGGCGATCGGGAGTACCTATGCGTTGTCGCGGATCGTGAGCGGCGCGCTGCCGTTCGTGTTGCTGCCGGTGCTCGGCCACTACGGCGCGGGCGCGATGTTCGGCGTGATCTCGGTCGCACTCGGCATCGTTGCCGTCACGCTGCGCGTGCTCGGGCCGCTGACCACGCGGCGCAGCCAGGACGAGATCAATCCGGTTTGACGCGGCGATCGGCACGGGGCGCACGGAGCCGCACCCCGTGCGTCGCGTTGCCTCGCATTCATCGCGCCGACATGAAATCGAACAGCTTCGCGACGTCGGTCGTCAGCACGCTGCCCGCCTTCACGCCGACCCACAGCGTGCGCGTCGCCCACGCGTCGTCGAGCGTCACGACACCGAGCCGCGCCGCGCGCTCGCCGGTCACCGCATCGCGCGGCAGCACGCCGATGCCAAGTCCGGCCTCGATCATCCGGCTCACGCCGTCGAAATTCGACACCTGGATTCGCAGCTTCAGCGAGCGCTCGGCCGCGAACGCGGCGTCGGTCATCCGCGCGAGCAGCGAGCTGCCGTCGCTCAAGCCCACGTAGTCTTCGTCGAGCGTATCCGCGAAGCGGATGCTGTCGTGCGCGGCGAACCGGTGCGTGCGCGGCACCAGCAGCACGAGCTCGTCGCGCCGGTACAGCCGCCGTTCGATGCCGGGCGCCGGCACGTTGTCGGCGAATACGCCCAGATCGGCCTTGCCCGACGCGAGCGCGTCGACGATCTCGTGGCTCAGCCGCTCCTCGAGACTGACCTTGATGCCGGGGTTGTCGGTGAGGAACGCGGCGAGATCGGCGGGCAGGAACTGGACGATCGCGGAGGTGTTGGTCCAGACGTGGATATGGCCGCGCACGCCGGCGACGTAGTCGCTCATCTCGTGCGCCATCCGGTTGACCTGCTCGATCACCTTCGCCGCATGATCGAGCAGCGCGCGGCCCGCGGGCGTCAGCTCGACGCCGCGCGCATGCCGGACGAAGAGTGCGCTGCCGGTCACGCTTTCGAGTTCGGCGATGCGCTTGCTGACCGCGGACAGCGTGAGCTGGCCGTGTTCGGCCGCCTTCGTCAGGCTGCCGTGCTCGGCGACGAGCGCGAACACGCGCAGCGACTGCAGATCGAAATGAAGCGGATTCACCATGTCGGGGGTCCTGGAAGGCCGTGCGGGATACGTCGTCATCACGCCGGCCTGACGCCGATCATACGCCCGGCCGTGCGTGTGCGATATGGCGAGGCTAGCGCGGCGCGATCGCGTGCAATGCGGCGAGCATCGCGCCGTCCGGCGCCGCGAGATCGTCGAGCACCGCGAAGTGCTGCATGCCGGGCAGCCACGTGCGGGCGACTCGCTCGCCGGCGGCTTCGCACGCCGTCGCGTATTCGTCTGCCTGCCGGATGAGTTCGGGCAGTTCCGCATCGCCGACCGCCACGACGGTCGGGGCGCCAGGCTCGATGTGATGCAGCGGACTGTATGCGTCGACCTCGCGCGCGGTGAGCTGCAGTTTGTCGTTCAGGCAGCACAGCGCGATCGGTTCGAGATCGACGAGCGGGCTGATCGCAAGCGCCGATGCGACGGCCGGATGTGCGCGATACAGCGCCGTCAGGTGGCCACCCGCCGAATGGCCGCTCAGGTGAATCGGCCGCCCCGCGATACCGAGGCCGTCGCGGTCGGCCGCGAGATGCTCGAGCAGCGCGCCGATCTCGCCGACGATATCGGTCATCGTCGCGACCGGCGCGAGCGTGTATTCGGCGAGCACGACGTCGTAGCCGCGCGCGAGCGGCCCGCTCGCCGCATACGCGAAATCCTCTTTCGTGCAGTGCTGCCAGTAGCCGCCGTGGATGAACACGAACAGCGGCGCGTCGCGCTGCCCGCACGGCAGCCAGTCGAAGCGCTGCGCGGGTTGCGCGCCGTAACGCAGGTCGCGGCGGCCGGGCGTCGCGGCATACAGCGCCGCGCGGTCCATGCCGCGATAGAGGATCGTCATTCGGGAAGCGCCTGGAGCGGGTTGCGGATGCGTGCGGCAGGTTGACGCCGTGCGCGCGGAGAAGGCGGCGGCCGGGCCGACGCCGTTGCGCCATTATCCGCAGTGCGGCCGCACACGGCTATCCGGAATCGGCGGGCACGGCGCGTGCCTGTCCGCTTTCGGCGAAGGACTGTGGCGCCGGGCGCGCAGCGTGCGGGTGCTCGTGCAGGCGGCCGCACCCGGCAGGTCAGATCAGCTCGGAGATTTCGATCAGGTTCAGGTCGGGATCGCGCACGTAGACCGAACGGATCTTCTGCGTCGCGCCCGTGCGTTCGACGGGCCCTTCCACGATCGGCCAGTCGACGCGCCGCAGGTGCGCGATCACGTCGTCGAGCGGAACCGACGCGATGAAGCACAGGTCGAGCGCGCCCGGTACCGGCACATGCGCTTTCGGCTCGAATTCCGCGCCGCGCACGTGGAGGTTGATCTTCTGGTTCCCGAAACGGAACGCGAGCCTGCCCGCGCCGAAGGTTTCGAGCTGCATCTGCAGCACCTCGGTGTAGAAATGCTTCGTCCGTTCCGGATCGACGCAGGTCAGCACGAGATGATCGAGATGGTCGATCAGCGCCATGGAATTCCCTCCTGTTCCTGTTGGGGTTCACGATTCACGAGAAAGCGCGTTGCGCGGGCATGTCGCCGGCGTTGGCGCGCGGCGGCGGATGAAGGTCCGAGCGGCGGCCGGCCTTCAGGATCTGGCTCGGCACGTCGTGCCCGATCAGCGCGGGCAGCCGCGCCGATGCGGCGAGCACGGCCGCAAGATCGATGCCCGTATCGTAGCCGTCGAGCTCGAGCATGTGCACCAGTTCCTCGGTGCACGCGTTGCCGGTCGCGCCCGGCGCATACGGGCAGCCGCCGAGCCCGCCGAGCGACGCGTCGAAGCGGTCGATGCCGGCGTCGAGCGCCGCGAGCGTGTTGGCAAGCGCCATCCCGCGCGTGTTGTGGAAGTGCAGCGTGAGCTGCAGCGCGCGAAAGCGCTCGCGTGCGCGGCGCGACAAATCGCGCACCTGCGACGGAAACGCCATGCCGGTCGTGTCGCACAGCGTGAAGCCGTGCACGCCGAGATCCGCGAAGCGCTGCATCCACGCGAGCACCGTCTCGGCCGGTACGTCGCCTTCCATCGGGCAGCCCATCGCGGTCGACAGCGACACGTTGATCGCGACACCCGTGCCGCGCACCGCGTCGATCACGTCGCGCAACTGCGCGAACGACTGCTCGCGCGTCATCCGCAGGTTCGCGCGGTTGTGGCTCTCGCTCATCGACATCACGAGGTTCACCTCGTCGACGCCGCATGACAGCGCGCGCTCGGCGCCGCGCACGTTCGGCACGAGCACCGTATAGACGACATCCGGCGCGCGCGCGATGCCGTGCATCACGGCTTCCGCGTCGCGCAGCGCGGGAATCGCCTTCGGCGACGTGAACGACGTGACCTCGATCTTCGCGTAGCCGCAGGCGCTCAGCGCGTCGACGAGCGCGATCTTGTCGTCGGTGTCGACGAACGCGGCCTCGTTCTGGAAACCGTCGCGGGTCGCGACTTCGTGGATATGGAGTCGTTGCGGATGCCGGTTCATGGGTTCGTCCCGATGGTTGTGTCAGATCACGCCGCGCGTGCGCCAGTCGTCGCGCGTCGCCGTGTCGATGCCGAGCGATTCGAGTACCGCGTCGGTATCCGCGCCGAGCGCGGGCGCCGGCCGCTCGATGCGCCCGGGCGTCGCGTCGAGTTTCGGCACGATGCCCGGCACCAGCACGGGCGTGCCGTCAGGCAGCGCGGCGTCGACGATCATGTCGCGCGCACGGTAGTGCGGGTCGGCCGCGATATCGGCCACGTCGTAGATGCGTCCGGACGGAATGCGCGCGTCGTTCAGCGCGGCGAGCACGTCGTCGAGGTCGTGGCGGGCGCTCCATTCGCCGATCGCCGCATCGATGCGCGCGACCTGCGCGACGCGCCCGTCGTTGTGGGCGAGCGCCGGATCGTTGCCGAGATCGGGCCGACCGATCAGTTCCATCAGGCGCCGGAAGATGCTGTCGCCGTTGCCGGCGATCAGCGCGTACCTGCCATCGCGGCAACGGTATGCGTTGGTCGGCGCGATGCCCGGCAGGCTGCTGCCGGCCGGCTCGCGCACCGCGCCGAACGCTGAATATTCGGGCAGCAGGCTTTCCATCATGTTGAACACCGATTCATACAGCGCGACGTCGACGACCTGCCCCTTGCCGCCCTGCTGTTCGCGATGCCGCAACGCGAGCAGCACGCCGATCACGCCGTGCAGCGCCGACAGCGAATCGCCGAGCGAGATGCCGACGCGCACCGGCGTGCGGCCCGGCTCGCCGGTCAGGTGGCGCAGGCCGCCCATCGCCTCGGCGATCACGCCGAAGCCGGGCCGGTCGCGATACGGGCCGGTCTGCCCGAAGCCCGATACGCGCAGCATCACGAGCCCCGGATTGATCGCGGACAGTGCGTCCCAGCCGAGCCCCCAGCCTTCGAGCGTGCCGGGCCGGAAGTTTTCGATCAGCACGTCGGTGTCGGCGACGAGGCGGCGCACGACGTCCTGCCCTTCGGGCGTGCGCAGGTCGAGCGTGAGCGAGGTCTTGTTGCGCGACTGCGCGGCCCACCAGACCGACGTGCCGTCGTGCAGCAGCCGCCATTTGCGCAGCGGATCGCCGACGCCGGGCGGCTCGACCTTGATGACGTCCGCGCCGAATTCGGCGAGCATCCGGCCCGCGAACGGCCCGGCGATCAGTTGGCCAAGCTCCAGCACGCGGATGCCGTCCAGGGGGCGTGTCATGACTGTCTCCGATGAAAGCGTGTTGTCGATGACGGCGATCATGACGGCGTTCGCGCCCGGCGAAAATCGATCGATGGTCAACCCGCCTTTCCCAAACGGAAAGGCGGCCGTCGATGCGAGCATGGCGTCGGTCACGTAGCGAGCCTCCGCCTTTCCTTGCGGGAAAGCCCGCTCGCGCAACGATCAAACGATGGCGCACGCGCCGCCGGCAGAATCGAAGCCGTTCCGCGCCACCGGGCGCCTGCCAGCGAGACCCGCCATGTTTTCCGTTTCCGCTCCCGCGAAGATCGTGTTCCTCGACCGCGCGACGCTGTCGCCGCAGATCGGGCTGAAGCCGTTTCCGTTCCCGCACGTAGTGCAGACATTCGACCGGACGGCCGCGCACGAGGTCGCGGCGCGCATCCGCGACGCGGACATCGTCGTGACCAACAAGGTGCGGCTCGACGCGGCGGCCCTCGCCGCCGCGCGGCCGTTGCGGATGATCGCGATCGCCGCGACCGGCACGGACATCGTCGATCTCGATACCTGTGCGGCACGCGGGATCGTCGTGAGCAATATTCGCGGCTATGCGGTGCGCACGGTGCCCGAGCACACGTTCGCGCTGATCTTCGCGCTGCGGCGCAGCCTCGTTGCTTATCGCGACGCGGTGCGCGCGGGGCGCTGGCTCGACAGCGGGCAGTTCTGCTTCTTCGACCACCCGATTCGCGACCTGGCCGGTTCGACGCTCGGGATCGTCGGCGACGGCGTGCTCGGGCGCGCGGTGGCCGCCATCGCACGAGCGCTCGACATGCGGGTGCTGTTCGCGGCGCACGGTGACACATCGGGCGACGGTCATGCGCCGCTCGACACGCTGCTGCGCGACAGCGACGTGATCACGCTGCACTGCCCGCTCACGCCGGCCACGCGGCACCTGATCGACGCACACGCGTTTGCGCGGATGGCGCGCCGGCCGCTGCTGATCAATACCGCGCGCGGCGGGCTCGTGGACGAAAGCGCGCTCGTCGATGCGTTGCAGTCGGGGCAGATCGCGGGCGCCGGGTTCGACGTGGTCACGCAGGAGCCGTTGCCGGCCGCGCATCCGTTTCACGCGATCCTGTCGCATCCGGCGTTCATCCTGACGCCGCACGTCGCGTGGGCGAGCGACGAGGCGATGCAGGCGCTCGCCGACCAGCTCGTGGACAACGTCGCCGCGTTCGTCGGTGGTGAACCGCGGCATGTCGTGTGACACGCACCAGCAGAACGAGAACGGCCCCGCTCGATTGCTCGAAGCGGGGCCGGCTGAATGCGGGGCTGCTTACGCCAGCGACTCGGCACGTAACGGGTTCGTGCATCCGCCCTATCTTGCGGCCGGTTTCTGAATACCTGGTGGACGCGACTTTAAGGCATTCAGGCCGGCAGTGATGTAGGGCAAGTCCGAAAGGCGGAAAAGCCGCTCCGTCAGGCCGCTCAGTATGCGGACATCTCGACGCAAGGATCGACCTTGGACGGCGAGCAGATGACCGAGTACTTGGCGCTCTCGCGCATCAGCGCTTCGCCTTCGTGCAGCGCGATCTTGATCTCGGGATGACGCTCGTACGCGAGGAAGGCCGAGCACACGACGGCGGACATCACGACGAGGGAAAACACAAATTTTTCAAGGGTTTGGAAACGTTCAGGCATGGTTGGGACCTTTCTTTCTCGCTGTAATTATACCTTGAGATAAGGGTTTTCCCTATAATCCTGCCCGCATACCGAGGATGGGGTCAAACGAGATAAGACAAGTGCTTGCGCCCTTTTATCGAAAAAGCGGGCGGCGCGGCCCGTACGAACGGGGGCGCCTGCACGAGGGGGAAAGCGGGCTTGCCGGTGGCCGACGCGTCACTGGCCCACTGCGTCACTCCGCCGCCGACGCGCCGCTCGCCGCATTGCCCGGCCAGGCCTTGCCGATATGGTCGATCAGCGACTTCGCGGTGCCCGTCACGAGCGCCGCGTCGACGCCCGACGTCTGCCATGCGCCGTCGGCCGCCTTCACGAAGGTCAGGTTCGCGCGCGACGGCGAGTAATCGGCATTGCGCCACGTGACCACGACGTCGCACGAATACGTGCGATCGCCGAGCTTCTTGCAGTCGCCGTCGGGTTTCGCCGACACGACGTCGGCCGACACGGGCAACGGCTGGCCGAACAGCGCGTTCAGCCCGCCGTGGTTTTCCGCTTCGAGCGCGCGGCGCACGGCGGCGTCGACGTCGCTCGATCCGGGACCGTCGTGGAGCAGATTGCAGGCGGCCAGCAGCGTCGAAGCGCCGGCGAGTGTCAGCAGCGTGTGAAACTTCATGGATATCCGTCGATCGGGTGAACGCCGCGTAGTCTGCAACGTCCGCGTGTCGTGCGCGGTATCCATTTGTAACCAATTGCACGGCTGCCTACAGCCTGGCGACCCGGTGCGATCGTGCGATGCCCTCGCCTATTGCCGCTCCTGCTTCACGCGGCTCACGAGCTGCGTTGGACTGACGAACTGCAGCGCGATCACGACCCATACGAGCGTGATGGCCATGTAGATCATCGCCATCGCGTCGATCGACTGCGGCGCGCGCACGCCGGTCGAGAACACCGCGTAATACAGCGCGACGACGAGCGTCTGCGTGCTCGGGCCCGCGGTGAAGAACGTCAGCTCGAACATCCCGATCGTGCGCACCAGCACGAGCAACCCGGCCGCGAGCATGCCGGGCACCAGCAACGGCAGCAGCACGTAGCGGAAATAGCGCCACGTGTTCGCGCCGAAGATGCGCGCGGCCGCTTCGAGGTTCGGATCGATCTGTTCGATGAACGGCGTCATCACGAGGATCACGAACGGCAGCGCCGGCACCAGGTTCGCGAGGATCACGCCCGGCAGCGTGCCCGCGAGCCCGATCTTGTACATCACCGTCGCCATCGGAATCCCGTACGTGACGGGCGGCACCATCAGCGGCAGCAGGAACACCAGCAGCGCGAAGCGCTTGCCGCGGAACTGCACGCGCGCGAGCGCATACGCGGCCGGCACGCCGAGCGCGATCGACAGCAGCACGACCGCGCCGACGACCTCGACGGTCACCCACAGCACGCTCGCGAGCTGGAAGTCGTCCCACGCCTTCGCATACCAGTGCAACGTGAAGCCCTGCGGCAGCGGCGTGCCGAACCAGCGCGTCGCGACCGAGTTCACCGCGACGGTCGCGATCAGCAGCATTACGTTCAACAGGAAGAACGCCATCAGCCCCCAGACGAGCGCCTTCCATGCGCGGCCAGCGAGATTGCTTTTCATCCGGTGCGGTTTCCTTGCATCGACGGGCCGCGCATCGGGTGCGTCGTGCTTCGGCGGCCACGTCCGGGCGGCATGATCGTCGGTCGCCATCAGCCCTTGCCTCCCGTCACCGCGCCCGTATAGAAGAAGCGGCGCGCGCCGAGCATCGACGCGACCACCAGCAACTGCACGAAGCCCATCACGATCGCGATCGCCGACGCGAGCGAATAGTCGTAGCTTTCGAACGCGGCTTCGGCCGCCGCGATCGAGATCACGCGGGTCGGGCCGGCCGGCGCGCCGAGCAGCACGGCCGACGGAAACACCGAGAACGCCTGCACGAACGACAGGCACGCGGCCATCGTGAGCCCCGGCACGAGCAGCGGCAGGTAGATCTGGCGAAACTGTTGCCACGGGTTCGCGCCGAGGGTGGCTGCCGCGCGCGCGAGGGTCGGGTCGATGCCGCTGATGTACGACAGCATCAACAGGAACGCGAACGGAAAACCCGACACGATCAGCGACAGCAGCACGCCCCAGTAGTTGTGCGTGAGGCGCACTTCGTCGGTGTACAGATGCAGCCCCTGCAGCGCCTGCGGAAACCAGCCGTTCGGCCCGAAATACGTGAGCATCCCGTCGGCGACGAGCACCGTGCCGAGCGTGACCGGAATCACGAGCAGCGTCGTGACGAACTTCTGGTACGGCGAATTGCGGCGCAGCGCGAACGCGACGGGCACCGCGATGCCGACGTTGAGCAGCGTCGCCGGCACCGCGAGCTTCAGCGTGACGAGCACGGTCGGCCACATCGCGGTGTCGGTGAAGAACTGCACGTAGTTCGCGAGCGCGCCGCCGTTCGTCGCGTTCGTCGGCTGGAACGACAGCACGAGGCCGTACGCGAACGGATAGATGAACAGCGCGGCGATGAACGCGAGCGCCGGCGTGACGAGCCAGGCTTTCGCGTCGCGCGGCGCGCCGCCGGTCGCGAGCGTGCTCATGCGGCCTCCGGGCGGGATGCCGTCGCGCGCGCCGGGTGGCGCAGGCCGTTCATTGGGCGTCTCCCGCATAGACGAGCGTGCGCGCCGGCGCCACGCGTAGCCGCAGCGGTTCACCTTCCGTGAACTCGCCGGCCACGCGCGCCCAGATCGCACCGAACGGCGTGTTCGCGCGAATCAGCGAATCGCGGCCGCCGTACTCGACCGTCTCGACGGTCGCGTCGAACGCATTGTCGGCACCGGCTTCCGCGCGCTCGATGTCGTCGGGGCGCAGCGCGACCAAGACATCCTTCGCGTCGAAGCCGGCCATCGGTACGCCGGTGAGGCGCACGCCGCCCGATGTGACGTCCACGTAATCGCCGGCCATCCCCTCGAGCGTAAACGGCAGCACGTTGCGATAGCCCATGAAGCGCGCGACATGCAGGTTGTGCGGGCGCGTGTAGACGTCCTTCGGCGACGCGACCTGCTGCACGACGCCCTCCTTCATCACGACGATGCGGTCGGCCATCGACAGCGCCTCGTCCTGGTCGTGCGTCACGTAGATCGTCGCGCGTTCGAGCTGCGTGTGGATGCGGCGGATCTCCGCACGCATCTCGATGCGCAGTTTGGTGTCGAGGTTCGACAGCGGCTCGTCCATCAGCACGAGCGGCGGCTCGATCACGATCGCGCGCGCGATCGCCACGCGCTGCTGCTGCCCGCCCGACAGTTGCCCGGGCAGCTTGCCCTCATGACCGACGAGCTGCACGAGTTCGAGTGCCTGCTGCGCGCGCCGCCGCGTTTCCTGCTTCGCCACGCCGCGCATCTTGAGGCCGAAGCCGACGTTGTCGAGCACCGACATGTGCGGAAATAGCGCGTAGTTCTGGAACACCATCCCGAAGCCGCGACGCTCGGGCGGCAGCACGTCGATGCGCGTGTCGTCGAGCCAGATGCCGCCGCGCGTGAGCGGCTGCAGCCCCGCGATGCAATTCAGCGCGGTCGATTTGCCGCAGCCCGACGGGCCGAGCAACGCGATGAATTCGCCGCGCCGGATCTCGAGGTCGAGCCCGTTCAGCGCGGCGACCTGTGCGCCTTGCGCATTGGTGAAACTGCGGCACACGCCGTCGAGCCGCAACCGTTCGAAACTGTGCTTCATTCCACGAACTCCGTCGACGCGGGCGCCGCGACGCCCGCCGGTTCAGGCGTCACTTCGATTTCTGCGAACCGATCTCGCGATCCCATTTCTGGAATGCGGCGACCATCGCCTGCGCGTTGAGCGGCTGCACGTGCGGACGATCGGCGAGCAGCTTCGCGTATTCGGGGCGGCCGAATTTCCTGATCACTTCCTGGCTGTGCGCGGGCGCCATCTCGAGCGTCACGCCCTTCACCGCCGGGCCTGGGTAGAAGTAGCCGTCGTCGTAGGTCATCGCCTGCTGCGCCGGTTCGAGCAGGAAGTTCATCAGCTTGAACAGCACGTCGAGCTTTTCCTTCGGCACGCCCTTCGGGATCACCATGTAGTGCGCGTCGTTGACCCACGTCATGTTGTCGAACGCCTGGATCTTGAATTCGGCCGGCACGATGCCGAGCGCGCGCGGGTTCAGGTCCCAGCCGGTGACGGTCACGGTCATGTCGCGCGTGCCCTCGCCGAGCTCCTTCATCACCGCCGACGTGCCGCCCGGGTAATACGGCACGCAGTCGTTCAACTGCTTCAGGAACGCCCAGGTCTTGTCCCAGCCGTTGATCGGGTCCTGCGGATTCTTGTCGCCGAGCACGTACGGCAGCCCCATCAGGAACGTGCGGCCGGGGCCCGAGTTCGCGGGGCGCGCATAGATCAGCTTGTTCGGGTGCGCCTTGCACCACGCGAGCAACTGGTCGGGCGTCTTCGGCGGGTCGCTGACCTTCGCCGGGTTGTATTCGAGCAGCGGGCCGGCCGGCATGTAGGTGACTTCGAGGCCGAAGCCCTGCGCGAGATCCTGCATCTTGCGCGGGCCCGGCGCGTACTTGTCGAGCACGCCGGGAAGCGCGGCCGCGTTGTCGGGCAGGAGCTTCTGCCACAGGTTCTGCTCGATGCCGGCGGCCAGCGCGTCGGTGCCGGTCAGCACGAGGTCGATGTCGGAGCGCCCCGCCGCCTGCATCGCCTTGATCTTGCCCGGCAACTGCGGCGCGGGCGCGTTCGTGAACGTGACGTTCGCGACGAGGCCCGGGTTCTTCTCCTTGAACGCCTCGATGGCCTTCTGCGTGAGCTGCAGGTTGCCGGCGACGTCGACGATGTTCAGCGATACGGGGGCGGCAACGGCTGAGGCGGCCGACAGCGTGAAGCCCATTGCGAGTGCGATCCGGCGGACACGGCGAGCGATCGGGGTGGTGTTCATGTCTCCTCACTTCGGTCGGTGGATGGGACCTTTCTTGTCAGGAAATCATGACGGCGTTATACGATGTCGGTCAACAAAAAACCACGGAATGCGGGGCGGGACTTTCCCTGACAAAAAGCTTCCGTTTGTTGATGAATTGCGCGGTGGTCGAGTTTGTCGGCGGTGATGGAGTCGTTTGGCCGGGTGTGTTAGGACGTCGTATCTCGGCAGGAGGCGGACGCGTCGGGCCGTATGCGGTCCGTTGGTCGATGGAGACGCGTTGCCCGCCGTGTCTTGCGGCACCGTGAGCGGCGCCGAATACGGAGATCGCGCCGAATCGCCGACGACCGGCCGGCCCCTGCATCGATTCCCCGGATCGGCTACAGTGGGCGCTTTCGGCGCGCTCCGCCCTGCCGCCGCGCCGCGAACCGTGCGCGAGCGCGGCGGCACGGGCGGAGCGCGGATCATTCACTTCGACGAGCGAACCTTCATGCCCGACCTGTCCGCCTTCCCGATCACGCAAAAGTGGCCGGCCCAGCATCCCGACCGCCTCCAGCTCTACTCGTTGCCGACGCCGAACGGCGTCAAGGTGTCGATCATGCTCGAGGAAACCGGCCTGCCGTACGAGCCGCACCTCGTGCGTTTCGACACGAACGACCAGTTCTCGCCCGAATTCCTGTCGCTGAACCCGAACAACAAGATCCCCGCGATCATCGATCCGAACGGCCCCGACGGCCAGCCGCTGCCGCTGTTCGAATCGGGTGCGATCCTGATCTATCTGGCGGACAAGACGGGCCAGCTGATTCCGCAGGATCTCGCGGGCCGCTACGAGACGATCCAGTGGGTGATGTTCCAGATGGGCGGCATCGGGCCGATGTTCGGCCAGCTCGGCTTCTTCCACAAGTTCGCCGGCCGCGATTATGAGGACAAGCGTCCGCGCGACCGTTATGTCGCCGAATCGAAGCGGCTGCTCGGCGTGCTCGACGCGCATCTCGCGAATCGCCAGTGGGTGATGGGCGATACCTATACGATCGCCGATATTGCGATCTTCCCGTGGGTGCGTAACCTGGTTGGCTTCTATGAGGCGGGCGATTTGGTCGGGTTCGGCGAATTCCGGCACGTCAAGCGGGTGCTCGACGCGTTTGTTGCGCGGCCGGCTGTTGCGCGGGGACTTAATATTCCGGCGCGGGGCTGATCGGTTACGCGGGTGCACCACGTGCGGCCCGCGAGTTGCGACGCCCGCCGCATTGTGCGGCGGGTTTTTGGGTCATCGCGAATTTTCCGGGGACGCCGGGAAGACGGTCGGTGGTAGGCCACGAACTGTCATTTCAGTCGAGCACAAGCGTGCCGATTCGGTGGCAACTTTGCATCTAATGTGAGTCGACCTCCTCCCATTGCTGACTTGAGTCATTTCGACGCAGGTGGAGCTTAGTAGGATAGTCGCGGCCGACCGTTCTGAACGCGTCGACAATCTGTGCGACGTCGACAAAATATAACTTGTCCTTTCTGACTCTATCCGACGCGATATAGACACCGGTCAGATCTCCAGCTTCTCCAATAGCGGGGAGAAAGATAAAGCTATGGATGAACTGATTGCACAAAAACGTTAAATCACGCTGTTCTTCATGCTGATCATCTAGATCGAAATGCTCATCAAGTCGATGCCAGTTCATGTAATCGGCGGTTCCGATGCCGGGAGACCAAGCCATAAGATAGGTTCTGCGACGAGTGCTCGGGGACACCTTAAACGTTTCAAGCAATTTGCGGATGGCGTAAAAGCCAACGAATAGCTCTCGCTCTATACGTGCCAGGTCGCGCTCAGAGACATTCTCGTCCAACCGCCAGCGCTCTAACCATGTCGCCGTGCGCAACAACGGCCTCTTCCAGTAATGTGACTCAGATATCATCGTAGTTCGCTAAATGACCGCAATCGCAGGCAGCCGACGCTTAGTATGCCGGTGCTGATTTCCTTGCGCCTTTACTCACAATCAATGCACGCCATCCAATTCAACGGCGAATCTTGCACATATGAAAAATTCATCAGATGGGATATGAAACTCAGTGGTCACGCGTGGCCCGGTCAATCCTGAACCGATTTCTCGGAAGTCCAGTTTTACCGTTCCGCGCTCCCAGTCAAATCTCATGTTCGCCAACTCAAAGCCTTCGCCGACTGATCCTGTATTCCGAAAACTTTCGGCCTCGCACGGCTGCCTATCCACCCACCTATCGGTGGCAGCGACAAACAGACTCGCCACATCGAGAAATGTCTCGACATCCTGACGGGCAGGTAATACATAGTCATGCTCTACTTCGTTTCTCAGCTTATTAAGTCGAACGAGCAAGCGTGGCGCAGTAATTCCAAGCGATGAAATGAATTTGACCATGCTGGGAAAACTTCTTGAGCCACCCAGCTTGTCGAAACCGAATCCATTACAAATATCCTCCATGCGGAGATGCAACGCCCGTTTCGCGTTGGTGATCCCATTGACGAGATGCCGAGGAGTGTCACCTTCCTCAATGTCAAGCTCGGCAAATCTCAGATACTGACGAGCGGAAACGGGCTCTGTGCGTGTCCTTATCCATCCCCACATGGACGTCTCCATCCAGTCGGCTGAGAGACTATTTAGATCGAACGTACTGGCAAATTCAGCTAGTGTCGCCACTACAAAGCTCCGGGGAAGTGGGTTGAGTCGGAACATTTCGGGACTGCTCGAAGTTTGCCGTCCGGCCAGCTGTTGGAGATGGTGGTCGGCAATTCCCCGAGTTTACCAGCGGCCCGCACGGGACTGCTCGAAGTCCCCGTTCAGGCCCTGTTCGGCGGTGGCGAGCGACGCCTGCCCGCCCAAAGGCGTCGTCCGCCTCGGCTGGCAATCGAACATTCAGGAGATCGCTTCGCCTTAGAAAGTGGATTGCCAACAAAGGAATTGCGACTACCGGCCAGATAAAGCGGATCGCCTAATCGAGATTTCCATACTTCCTCTAAGCGTGGCCTATCATACTTTTCAGTTCATCAGGCAGATCGTCAGACTTGAAGTACCGATGTTCCGGTATTAATTGGCGTTGCTCGAAAATAAAGTAGTTCAGTTTTTAGGGTTTTCGACTCGGAAGCCGTTTAACTTTGAAAGCTGTCGCAGAGGTTGATAAGTGTCGAAGGCGGATGTGGGTCGGCAAGCAACGCCCGCGAAAATTCACGAAGAACTCTTTTGCCCGCCGCGTCTGTCTGCATCACGCATTCTTCAGCGACTTCCCTTCCGGCGCCCCACCTCCCAACCCCGCCAGCAACTTCCCCAGCAGTTCCGACAACTGCGCCTGTTCCGCCGCCGACAACGCAGCCAGCACCTCGCGCTGATTATCGATATGCGCAACAACCGCCTCATCGATCAGCGCCCGCCCGGCATCGGTCAGCGCGACGAGCGTGCCGCGCCCGTCGGCCGGGTTCGGCCGGCGATCGACCCACCCCGCCTTCTGCAGCCGGTCGATGCGCGCGGTCATCCCGCCCGACGACATCATCAGAGCGTCGTACAGCGCGGTCGGCGTCAGCGCGAACGGCGCACCGCTGCGCCGCAGCGTCGCGAGCACGTCGAATTCGCCCGGCTGCATGCCGTAGCGCGCGAACAGCGGATTGAGACGGTCGCGCGCGATCACGAGCGCGGCTTCCTGCAACCGCCCCATCACCACCATCGACGTTGCGTCGAGATCCGGGCGCTCGGCGCGCCATTGCGCGAGCGCATGCTCGGCTCGATCCATTAACCCTCCCCGGCCTACCAGTTATCTTGACGTCGAGATAAATCACCATTTATCTTGATGTCGAGATACTTTACCTGAAAAACGCGCGGCGCCTCACCGGCAGTCGCGCATCGATATCGAGGGCCTTGCGATGAATCGCTTCACTTCCCCCGGATGGCGGCTCGCCGCGATCGTGCTCGTCGGGTTGAACCTGCGGCCGGCGCTCGCCGCGGTCGGGCCGCTGCTCGACATGATCCAGCGCGCGACGGGGATCGGCGACGGCGCGGCCAGCCTGCTGACGACGATCCCGATCCTGCTGATGGGGCTCGGCGCGCTGAGCGCGCGGCGCCTGCAGCGCATCACCGGGATCGCGGGCGGCGTGTGGCTCGGCGTCGCGTTGATCGGGCTGGCCTGCGCATCGCGCGTCGGGGCGCAGCACGCATGGCTGCTGCTCGCGAGCGCGTGCTGCGCGGGCGTCGGGATCGCGATGGTGCAGGCGCTGTTGCCCGGCTTCGTGAAGACGCATTTCGCGACGCGCATCGGCGGCGCGATGGGCGTCTATTCGACGTCGATCATGGGCGGCGCGGTACTCGCGAGCGTCGTCGCGCCATTCGCCGCGGCGCGCTGGGGCTGGCTTGCCGCGCTCGCCGGCTGGGCGCTGCCGGCGGCGCTTGCCGCATTGGCGTGGCCGCTAGCCAGCCGTGGCGGCGACGCGCTGGCCGGCGGGCCGGTATCCGGATCGGGCGCGCGGCCGTCGCGTTCGCCGCGCGCATGGCGGCTCGCGCTGTTCTTCGGCATCGCGACCGGCGCCTACACGCTCGTGCTCGCATGGCTGCCACCGTACTACATGCGGCTCGGCTGGTCGCCGACCGCGGCCGGCAGCCTGCTCGGCGGCGTGACGCTCGCGGAAGTCGTCGCGGGGCTGACGATCTCCGCGACGATCGATCGCCTCCCCGATCGCCGGCCCGCGCTGCATGCGGCGATCGCGTCGCTATGCGTCGGGTTGCTGGTGATGCTGGCTGCACCCGACGCGCTCGCGCTACCGGCCGCGCTGCTGCTCGGCGCGGGAATCGGCGCGCTGTTTCCGCTGTCGCTGATCGTTACGGTCGACCATGCGGCGACGCCCGCCGATGCCGCGTCGCTGACGGGGTTCGTGCAGGGTGTCGGCTATTTGATCGCCGGCTTGTTTCCGTTCGCGGCCGGCATCGTGCGCCAGCATCTCGCGGACCTGACGCCCGCATGGATCGCGATGGCGTGCCTGTGTGTCGTGCTGTTCGTGCTCGCGGCCGGGTTTGCGCCAAAACTGGTGCGGCACGTCGCGCGGGCCTGAGCGACGCCGCGAGCCAGCGGCGCGGGCGCCTGCCTGCCCGGTGTCGTCCCGGGCAGGCTCGCACCAGCCATATCCTCGCGGCCCGTCCGGATACCCGGCTCCACGGCGCTGGTGCGTTCAGCCCGCGCTCGCGTACAGCGTCGAATCCGCGAACCCTTCGGCGTCGAGCACGCGCCCGATCAGGATCAGCGCGGTGCGCTCGATCTGCGTGCCCTGCACCTTGCCGACGATGTCGGCCAGCGTGCCCGTCACGCGTTCCTCGTCGGGCCAGCTCGCGCGATAGATCACCGCCACCGGGCAATCGGCGCCGTAATGCGGCAGCACTTCGTCGACGATACGCGCGAGATGGCGCACGCCGAGATGGATCGCGAGCGTCGCACGATGCGCGGCGAGCGCGCCGAGCGCCTCGCCTTCCGGCATCGTCGTCTTGCCCGCGAAACGCGTGAGGATCACCGTCTGCGCGACGCCCGGCAGCGTCAGCTCGACGCCGAGCGTCGCCGCGCACGCGGCCGTGGCCGTCACGCCCGGCACGATTTCGTACGGAATCCCGAGCGCTTTCAGGCGGCGGATCTGCTCGCCGATCGCACCGTACAGCGACGGGTCGCCCGAATGCACGCGCGCGACGTCCTGTCCTTTCGCATGCGCGGCCGCGAGCAACGCGACGATCGCGTCGAGGTCGAGTTCGGCCGTGTTGACGACCTGCTCCGCGCGATGACCGTCGAGCACGGCGGCCGGCACGAGCGAGCCCGCATACAGGATCACCGGGCACGTGCGTACGAGGCGCTGGCCCTTCACCGTGATCAGCTCCGGGTCGCCTGGGCCCGCGCCGATGAAATACACCGTCATCGAAATTTCTCCGTCAATTCGTTGGGTGGCCGCCGCGTCGCGTCAGGCGCGCGCGGCCGGATCGAGTGCGTCGATGAGTGCCGTGACCGAGTCGAACGCGCGGTCGGCATCGGGCAGCGGCGGCCGGCGCAGCATCACGACCGGCAGCCTGCGTTCGCGCGCGACGTCGAGCTTGGCCTCGGTGGCCGCGCCGCCGCTGTTCTTGCTGACGACGACGTCGATGCCCGCCAGCGCGAACAACGCGCGCTCGCCGTCGAGCGTGAACGGCCCGCGCGCGGCGACGACCTGCGCACGGGCGTTGCCGGGATGCGCATCGAGGCAGCGCACGAGCCAGAACTGGTGTGGTGGAATCGCGTCGAGATGCGCGAGCGGTTCGCGGCCGAGCGTGAACAGCGGGCGCCTGAACGGCGCGAGCGCGGCCTCGATACCGGCCCAGTCGTCGACCATGCGCCAGTCGTCGCCGGGTTGCGGCGTCCACGGCGCGCGGCGCAGCGCCCATAAAGGCACGCCCGCGTCGCGCGTCGCCGCCGCGGCGTTCGCGCTGATTCGCGCGGCATACGGATGGGTTGCGTCGATCACGAGACCGATGCCGGCGTCGCGCAGATACGCGGTGAGCCCGGCTGCGCCGCCGAAACCGCCGACGCGCACGTCGCAGCGCAAGTCGTCGGGCGTCTTGCCGAGACCGGCGAGACTGTAGACATGATGCGGGCCGAGCGCGCGCGCGATTTTCAGCGCATCGCCGGTGCCGCCGAGCAGCAGGATGCGCGGGCTCATCGCGCCACCCCGACGAAGCGGCCCTGCCGGTCGATCGCGAACATCTCGACCGTGACCGACGGCGGCACGATGTCGCGTGCCACCCGCAGCGCATGCGCGCAGACGAGATCGCCGAGCGGCACGCCGTCGGCCTGTGCGAGTTTCAACGCTTCCTGGCTCGTGTTGGCCGCGCGCATCGCGGCCTGCAGCGCCTCGTTCGCGCCGGCCTCGGCCGCCCACTGCGCGAGCAGCGGCAGGTCGATGCTCGAATGGCGGCTGTGCAGATCGAGATGGCCGGCCGCGAGCTTGCTCAGCTTGCCGAAGCCGCCGCACATCGACAGGCGCGCGACCGGCGCGCGCCGCAGGTGCTTGAGCACCGCGCCCGCGAAATCGCCCATCTCGATCAGCGCCATGTCGGGCAACTGGTAGTGCGCGCGCATCGCGTCCTCGCTGGCGTTGCCCGTGCAGGCTGCGATATGCGCGATGCCGTTCGCCCGTGCGACGTCGATGCCCTGATGAATCGACGCGATATAGGCCGAACACGAGAACGGCCGCACGATGCCGGTCGTGCCGAGGATCGACAGCCCGCCGACGATGCCCAGGCGCGGGTTCATCGTCTTCAGCGCGAGCATGTCGCCGCCTTCGACGCCGATCGTCACGTCGAAGCCACCCGCGTAGCCGTGCTCGGCTGCAAGCGCCTCCAGATGCGAGGTCATCATCTGGCGCGGCACCGGGTTGATCGCCGGTTCGCCGACCGGCAGCGTCAGCCCCGCGCGCGTGACCGTGCCGACGCCCGGCCCGGCATGAAAGCGCACGCCGGTCGCCGCCGCGAGCGCGACGCGCGCGAAGATCAGCGCGCCATGCGTGACGTCCGGATCGTCGCCGGCATCCTTGATCGTGCCGGCTTCGGCGCCGTCGGCGGTCGTGCGGCAGAACTCGAGCCGCATCATCACGCGCTGCCCCTTCGGCAGCACGATCTCGACCGCGTCGTCCGCGTGACCCGCGAGCAGCAGCCGCGCGGCCGCGAGCGACGTCGCGGTCGCGCAGCTGCCGGTCGTGTAGCCGAAGCGCAGCGGCGCGGGTTGTTCGGGGGTTTCGTCGCGCATCACGCGTCCGTTGCGTTCGACGAATTCGACGAGTCGGCCGTGTCGGTCGCGTCTGCCGTGTCGGGCTTGCGCACGTCGTACAGCGTGACCGGCAGCGGCTGCCGCCACGTGTCGAAGCGGCCGAGCGGTTCGGCATGCGCGAACGACACGCGCGTGAGCGTGCCGCCATGCGCGTCGCGCCACGCGGCGAGCGCCATCTCGCCCTGCAGCGTGACCGCGTTCGCGACCAGCCGGCCGCCGGGCTTCAACGAAGTCCAGCACGCGTTGAGCACGCCGGGCGCCGTCGCGCCGCCGCCGATGAAGATCGCGTCGGGCGCGGCGAGCCCCGCGAGCGCATCGGGCGCACGGCCCGCGACGAGTTGCAGGCCCGGCACGCCGAGCGTATCGCGGTTGTGTTCGATGAAGCGTTGCCGCTCCGCATGCGCTTCGATCGCGATGGCCTGGCAGGATGGATGCGCGCGCATCCATTCGATGCCGATCGAGCCGCTGCCGGCGCCGACGTCCCACAGCAGCTCACCGGGCGCGGGCGCGAGACGCCCGAGCGTCATCGCACGCAGGTCGCGCTTGGTGAGCTGGCCGTCGTGGCGGTACGCGTCGTCGGGCAGGCCGGGCGTGAGCGCGCGGCGCGTCGCGTCGGGGCCCGCCCGGCAATCGAGCGCGACGAGGTTGAGCGCGGCGGTTTCGTCGACGTGCCAGTCTTGCGCGAGGCCATCGATCCGTCGCTCGAGCGGGCCGCCGAGGTGTTCGAACACGCTGACGCGCGTCGGCCCGAAGCCGCGGGCGGCGAGTTCGGCCGCGACGGCGGCCGGCGTGCGGCCGTCGGCGCTCAGCACGAACAGGCGCCGGCCCGGCAGCAGATGGCGGGCCAGCGTCGCGAGCGGACGCCCGACGAGCGAGACCGCGCCGACGTCCTGCAGCGCCCAGCCGAGGCGCGCAGCGGCGAGCGACAGCGACGACGGCGCGGGCAGCACGCGCCATTCGTCGGGAGAAAGCTGGCGGGCGAGCGTCGCGCCGACGCCGAACAGCATCGGGTCGCCGCTCGCGAGCACGCACACGGGCGCGCCGCGGCGGGCGAGCAGCCCCGACAGGTCGAACGGCGACGGCCATGCTTCGCGCGTCGCCCGCAGCCGCGCGGGCAGCATGTCGAGATGCCGTGTCGCGCCGACCACGTGCGTCGCGTCGAGCAGCGCGCGCCGCGCGTGGCGTCCGAGCCCCGCGTAACCGTCGTCGCCGATGCCCACTACCGTCAGCCACGCCGTCATGCACCCTTCCCCATCGTTCGATTCCATCATGTCGCCGCGCGGCCGTGAAAGCGCCGGTGCAGCCGTCCGCAGTGCGAAAAACGGCATGGTACCGTGTTCCACCCGGTGTTTCATCTGCCGGCCCGCCCGCGCCCGATCGTTGCCCGACCGTTGCCCGTTTCGCCTGCCGCGAACGGCCGACCGGTCGCGAATCGCGGCCGAAATCGGGTATCCTACGGCCGTTCGTTCGCCGGTGCCCTTCGGGGCCGAAGAGGGAACACAGGGCGCCCCGCGCGCCGCTGTGGCTGCCCCCGCAACTGTAGACAGCGAGCCGAGCTCCCCCTCATGCCACTGGTTTCACCGGGAAGGCCGGGAGCCGGCGCCGACCTGTCAGCCAGGAGACCTGCCGGCCAGAAAGTGCGTGCGTGCCAGTCGGCGTCGGGCGGGGTGTACCGATGCGTTGGCCGCGGCGCCACACACTGTCCCGGTATCCCGTTGAATTCCGCCCCCGCTTCGATTCCTGCGTCGCCCGTCGTGCGCCCGTCGGCCTGCCCGGGGCTCGTGCGCGTGGTCGCGGCCGCCGACGGCGGGCTGTGCCGGATCAAGCTGCCGGGCGGCCGGCTCGACGCACATCAGGCACGCGCGATCGCCGCCGCCGCGCGCCTGTACGGGTCCGGCGCGATCGATGCGACCAATCGCGCGAATCTCCAGTTGCGCGGCATTCGCGACGGCGCGGCCGATGCGCTGGCGCACGCGTTGCTCGACGCAGGGCTCGGCCCGCGCGCAAGCGTCGGCAACGGCCCCGCCGATGCGGCCGCGCTCGCGGCGAGCGACGACGTCCGCAACGTGCTGCTGAGCCCGCTCGCCGGGCACGACCCGGCCGCGCTCGTCGATAGCCACGCACTCGCCGTGCCGCTGCTCGACATGCTGGCGAGCGAGCCGCGCCGCGGCGAACTGTCGCCGAAATTCTCGATCCAGCTCGACGGCGGCGAAGCGGTCGTGGCGCTCGATCATCCGCACGACATCTGGCTGGCCGCATGGCGCCGTGGCGACGGCGCGGTACGCCTCGCGGCGGGGCTGGCCGGCTGTCCGCCGGTTGCGCACGGCGACCGGCCCGCTGCGGTCGACGTGTCGCCGGAACAGGGCGCCGCATTGGTGCGCGCGCTGCTGCTCGCGTTCCTCGATCTCGCGCCGGCCGACGTCACGCGGATGCGCGCGTTGCTGGCGACGTGCGACGAACGCACGCTGCTCGCGCGCGCCGCGCACTACCTGCCCTTCCCGCTCGCGGCCGATCCGGCGCTTGCCGACTGGCGGCGCACGCGTGCCGACCCCGCCTTGCGTTTCGGCGCGGCTCCGTCGCGCGACGCGGCGCGCTGCAGCGTCGGCGCGCAATTCGTACTCGGGCGGCTCGACGCGGCGCAACTGGAGCGGCTTGCCGCGCTGGCCGAGGCCGACGGCGACGGCACGCTGTCGATGACGCCGTGGCAAGGCGTGTTCATGCACGGCGTGCCGAACGAACGCGCGGCGGCGATGCGCGAAGCACTCGCGTCGCTCGGCCTCGTGTGCGCAGCGTCCGACCCGCTCGCGACACTCGTCGCCTGCACCGGCAGCACAGGCTGCGCGAAAGCGCGCGCCGATACGAAACACGATGCGCTCGCGCTCGCCGCGCGCGTCGGCCATCCGCTCGACGTGCACCTGACCGGTTGCGAGCGCCACTGCGCGCTGCCGCATCCCGCCGCGCATACGCTCGTCGCGGTGGCGCCCGCGCACTACGACCTTTACCGGCGCGATGCGACCGCGGGCCTCGGCGCCCCGCTCGCGCGCCATCTGACGATTGACCAGGCCGCGGTCCGACTCATGGACGCGCGGCACAGCCAGGACACCACCGATGCTTGACTACATTCGCGACGGGCAGGAAATCTACCGCCAGTCGTTCGCGACGATCCGCGCCGAGGCCGACCTGTCGCAGGTTCCGCCCGATCTCGAGAAACTCGCGGTGCGCGTGATCCACGCGTGCGGGATGGTCGACGTCGTGTACGACCTGCGCTTCTCGGCCGGCGCCGGCACGGCCGGCCGCACGGCGCTCGCGGCCGGCGCGCCGATCCTGTGCGATGCGAGGATGGTCGCCGAAGGCATCACGCGTGCGCGGCTGCCGGCGGCCAACCGCGTGATCTGCACGCTCGGCGAGCCGGAGGTGCCCGACCTCGCGCGCGACCTCGGCAACACGCGCTCGGCCGCCGCGCTCGAACTGTGGCGCCCGCATCTCGCGGGCAGCGTCGTCGTGATCGGCAATGCGCCGACCGCGCTGTTCCACCTGCTCGACATGATCGACGCCGGCGCGCCGCGGCCCGCGCTGATCCTCGGTTTCCCGGTCGGCTTCATCGGCGCGGCCGAATCGAAGGCGATGCTCGACGCCGACAGCCGCGGCGTGCCGTACGTCGCGCTGCTCGGCCGGCGCGGCGGCAGCGCGATGGCGGCCGCCGCGGTCAACGCGCTTGCGACGGAGGTCGAATGACGACCGGACGGCTGTTCGGGGTCGGCGTCGGCCCCGGCGATCCCGAGCTGATGACGATCAAGGCGCTGCGCGTGCTGCAGGCGGTGCCCGTGGTCGCGTATTTCGTCGCGAAGGGCAAGAAAGGCAACGCGTACGGCATCGTCGAAGCGCACCTGCTCGACGGGCAGACGCAGCTGCCGCTGGTCTACCCGGTGACGACCGAGGCGCTGCCGCCGCCGCTCTGCTACGAGACGGTGATCGCCGATTTCTACGACACCGCGGCCGAGATCGTCGCGGCGCACCTCGATGCAGGTCGCGACGTCGCGGTGATCTGCGAAGGCGACCCGTTCTTCTACGGCTCGTACATGTACCTGCACGACCGCCTCGCGCCGCGTTACGACACCGAGGTGATCCCGGGCGTGTGCGCGATGCTCGGCGGCACGGCCGTGCTCGGCCAGCCGCTCGTCTATCGCAACCAGAGCCTGTCGGTGCTGTCGGGCGTGCTGCCCGAGCACGAACTGCGCGAACGGCTCGCGCGGGCCGACGCGGCCGTCGTGATGAAGCTCGGCCGCAATTTCGACAAGGTGCGGCGCGTGCTCGACGAACTCGGGCTCGCGAAGCGCGCGCTGTACGTCGAGCGCGCGACGATGGCGAACCAGCGCATCGTGCCGCTCGACGAGGTCGATCCGATGGCGTCGCCGTATTTCTCGCTGCTCGTCGTGCCGGGGGAAAAATGGCAAGGATGACGACCCCGCCCGCGATCGTGATTCTCGGCGCGGGCGCGCTCGATACCGCGCGGCGCATCCAGGCGCGTTATCCGGGCGCCCGGGTGCACGGTCTCGCGTCGCGCGTCGACGCCGACGTGCCGTTCGACGAACTCGGCGCGCACTTGCGCGGACTCTATGCGCGCGGCCAGCCGATCGTCGCGCTGTGCGCGGCCGGCATCGTGATCCGCTGCCTCGCGCCCGCGCTCGCCGACAAGGGCATCGAGCCGCCGGTGCTCGCGGTCGCGGAGGACGGCTCGGCCGTCGTGCCGCTGCTCGGCGGGCTGACCGGCGTCAACGTGATCGCGCGCGAAATCGCAGAATGCGTCGGCGTCGCGCCGGCGATCACGACGAGCGGCGAACTGCGCTTCGGCGCGTGCGTGCTCAATCCGCCGGAAGGCTATGCGCTCGCCGATCTCGCGCAGGGCAAGCGCTTCGTGTCCGACCTGCTCGCGGGCGCGTCGACGCGCGTCGACGGCGCGGCGCCGTGGCTCGACGACGTCGCGCTGCCCCGTGATGCCGCGGCCGCGCACGCGATTCGCGTGACGCCCGATGCGTGGCGCGGCGCGCGCGACGAGCTCGTGATTCATCCGCGCAGCGTGGTGGTTGGTGTTGCCGCGGATGCCGTGCATGCAGGCGAAGCGCTTGCCGCGCGCATCGAAGCCATGCTCGACGCACAGGGCCTCGCACGGCTGGCGCTCGCGGCCATCGTCTCGCCGGCGTCGGCGATCGGCGAACCCGCATTGGAAGAAGCGGCGAGCACGCTCGACGTGCCACTGCGTTTCGTCGATGGCGATCGCGACGCGCCTGCCGACGCCAGCACGCTGCTCGGCCGCGCATTGCGCGTCACCCACACGCTGCGTGAAGAATCTAACGGTCTCGCGTGCGCGGTCGCGTCGCAGCCGGTCGACCCCGCCCCGCTCGGCCGCGCGCGCGGCCGCCTGACGGTGCTCGGTCTCGGCCCGGGTGGCGCCGCATGGCTCACGCCGGCCGCGCGCGCGGCGCTCGCGGATGCGACCGACATCCTCGGTTATACGACTTACGTGAACATGGCCGGCCCGTTTCGGGCAGACCAGTGCGTGCACGGCACCGACAATCGCGAGGAAATGCAGCGCGCGCGCCATGCGTTCGAACTGGCGGCCGAGGGCCGGCGCGTCGCGGTCGTATCGTCGGGCGACCCCGGCGTCTTCGCGATGGCGGCGGCCGTGCTCGAAGCCCTCGACGAAGCGCGCGACCCGCAATGGGCCGCGGTCGACCTGCGCGTGGAGCCCGGCATCTCGGCGTCGCTCGCCACGGCCGCGCAGGCGGGCGCGCCGCTCGGCCACGATTTCTGCGCGATCTCGCTGTCGGACAACCTGAAGCCGTGGGACGTGATCGAGATGCGCCTGCAACACGCGGCGCAAGCCGATCTCGTGATGGCGTTCTACAACCCGATTTCGCGCGCGCGGCCGTGGCAGCTCGACCGTGCGCTCGACATCGTGCGTGCGCATCGCGCGGCCGATACGGTGGTCGTGCTCGGCCGCGACATCGGCCGGCCGGGCGCGACGCTTTCGACGACGACCCTCGGCGCGCTGCGCGGCGACCAGGTCGACATGCGCACGATGGTGATCGTCGGCTCGTCGACGACGCGGCGCTTCTCGATCGGCAACGCCCGCGAATGGGTCTATACGCCGCGCTGGTATCGCTGAACGCCGCGGCGCGCGTATCGAATCCGGCGGTGCTCACGTGAATGCGCGATGCGCGCGAGCCGTCAATCGGCATGCCGGTGCATCACCGGTTCGCTGGAACCGGTCCATCCGCGCGCCATGGCGCGAGCAGCCGGAAAAAGTGCCCGCTCCGCGTTTCGCAACGCGACCGAATCGGCAAGATCGTTACGTATCGGGAATCGAATAACAAAAAGAAGTATCCCTAAATTCCCTATTCGACGTGAATACTCCAAGATAGGCACGCCGCCGACGGGACAGGTGCCTGCCCATCGGCGGCGATACGCAGGCCAGCGTATCCCTCTTCCACTTGGAGAACACAGAATGAACAACAATGTGTTGCCGCGTTTCGTTCCGCGTGCGTTTGCCGCGGGTTGTCTGCTCGCGATGGCGAGTGTGTCGCACGGTGCCGGCGTCTATGCACCCTTTGTCGACGTGACGCTCTATCCGACACCGTTGGTCGATCAGATCGGCGTGCGCCAGGGCATCCAGCAGTTCACGCTCGCGTTCGTGGTCGCGGGCAACGGCTGCGTGCCGTCGTGGGGCGGCGTGCAGCCGATCGGCAACGGCGCGAGCGGCGGGCTGCTGACCGCGCTGTCCACGTCGATCGCGAGCTACCGCGCGAAAGGCGGCGAAGTCGCCGTGTCGTTCGGCGGCGCGAACGGCACGCCGCTGATGCAGGCCTGCTCGACGGTTCCCGCGCTGAAGAGCGCGTACCAGACGGTGATCGACACGTACGGCCTCACGCATATCGACTTCGACATCGAGGGCGCGTCGCAGCAGGACACGGCGGCGGTCGCGCGCAACTTCCAGGCGGTCGCGCAACTGCAGGCCGACTACGCGGCGAAGGGCAAACCGCTGCACGTGACGCTGACGCTGCCGACGATGCCGACCGGGCTCACGCAGGACGGCGTGAACGTCGTCAACGCGGCCATCGCGAACAAGACCACGTTCGATGCGGTCAACGTGATGGCGATGGACTACGGCCCCGCGAACATCGACATGGGCGCCGCCGCGATCAGCGCTGCGCAGGCGCTCTACTCGCAGCTCGACACGGCGTTCAAGTCGGCCGGCCAGCCGAAGACCAACGCGCAGCTGTGGCAGATGGTCGGCGTCACGCCGATGATCGGCGTGAACGACGTGCAAGGCGAAACGTTCACGCTCGCGAATGCGCAGACCGTGCTGAACGCGGCAATCGCGAACGGCTACGGGTTCTTCGGCAACTGGTCGGTCGGCCGCGATCAGGCGTGTCCGTCGGGCGGCACGTATGCGTCGCCGACCTGCTCGGGCGTCGCGCAGCAGCCGTACGCGTTCGCGGCGATCTTCAAGAAGCTCGACGGCAAGTGGGGCGCGGGCGTCACGCAGGACCCGAACTACGGCGGCGGCTCGGACGGCGGTACGCCGCAGCCGGGCGCACCGTGGGCGGCCGGCCAGGTCTATACGGCCGGCGCGACGGTCACCTACCAGGGCACGACGTATCAGGCGCAGTGGTGGACGCAGGGCGACGTGCCCGGCCAGGCGGCCGTGTGGAAGCCGATCGGCGGCGGCACGCCCGCGTGGTCGTCGACGACCGCCTACCAGGGCGGCACGTGCGTGACGTACCAGGGCGCGAAGTATTGCGCGAAATGGTGGACGCAGGGCGACAACCCGAGCGCGGGCGGCGTGTGGGTGAAGTCGTGACGTTGCGACGCGCTCGCGCGTGACGCGCGGCGGGCCGTTTCCGGCGTGGCAGGACCGAACGCCGGCGACGGCCCGCTGCCGGCGCCGGCGCGCGCCATTGCCCTACCCGCGCGCGTGCTCGGCCAGCAGCCGTGCCTTCGCGTCGACGAGCAGCGCCGCATGCTTGTCGCGATGCTGGCGAATCCGCTCTGTCGGCCCGACGACCGACAGTCCGTACCAGTCGCCGTCGAGCGTCAGCGCCACGGCGAGCGCCGACAGCTCGGGCGCGCTCTCGCCGAAGTTCTCGGCCCAGCCGAGTTCGCGAAACCGCGCGGTCTGCGCGACGAGCGCCGCCAGGTCGGCCACCGTCGCATCGGTGAAGCGTTCGAACGGCAGTTGCGCGCCGAGCGCCTGCTGCGTCTCGCTCGCGAGTTCCGCGAAGATCGCCTTGCCGATCGAGTTCGCGTGCAGCGGGCGCAGCTCGCCCGGCTGGCGCGTATAGCGGATCGCCTGCTCCGATTCGACGACGTCGAGATAGGTGACCGACACACCCTGGATCTTGCCGAGCACGGCGGTTTCGCGGCTCGCGTCGCGCAGCGCGACGAGGTGCGGATGCACGATGTCGACGACCGGATCGGTCGCGTCGATCGCGGCGGCCACCGTCTGCAGTCGCCGCGTCGGGTAGTAGCCGCCGCGCTTGCGCACTTCGTACAGGTAGCCGCGGCTCACGAGCGTGCGCGCCATCGCGAGGCAGCTCGACGCCGGCACGTTGAGCAGGCGCGCGAGTTCGGTGAGCGGCAGCGGCCGCCGTTCGGCGGCGAACAGCTCGAACAGGTCGAGCGTGCGGGCAACGAGTTTGACGTCCATGACGAGCGCTTGATTCGGAACGGGAAACCGCGCGCCGGGCGGGCCGCCGGGGCGCTACGGTCAGTATGACTTCGGCAGCCCGAGCACCTTCTCCGCGATGTAGCACAGGATCAGTTGCGGGCTCACGGGCGCGAGCCTCGGAATCATACACTCGCGCAGATAGCGCTCGACATGATATTCCTTCGCGTACCCCATCCCGCCGTGCGTCGCGATCGCCGTCTGGCAGGCCTGGAACGCGGCTTCCGCGCCGAGGTATTTCGCCGCGTTCGCCTCCGCGCCGCACGATTGGCCTGCGTCGTAGCGCGTCGCGGCCTTCATCACCATCAGCCACGCGGCCTCGAGCTGCATCCACGCCTGCGCGAGCGGATGCTGGATCGACTGGTTCTGCCCGATCGGCCGGCCGAACACCACGCGCTCGCACGCATACTGCGTCGCGCGGCGCAGCGCGGCCTGCCCGAGCCCGATCGCCTCCGCGGCGATCAGGATGCGTTCCGGGTTCAGCCCGTGCAGCAGATAGCGGAAGCCGTCGCCTTCGTTGCCGATCAGGTCGTCGCGCGACACGCGCAGGTTGTCGATGAACAGCATGTTCGAATCGACCGCCTTGCGGCCCATCTTCTCGATCTCGCGCACCTCGACGCGCGAACGGTCGAGATCGGTATAGAACAGGCTCAGCCCGTCGGTCGGCTTCGCGACCTGGTCGAGCGGCGTCGTGCGCGCGATGATCAGCATCTTGTTCGCCACCTGCGCGGTCGAGATCCAGATCTTGCGCCCGCTCAGCACGTAGTGATCGCCGTCGCGGCGCGCCTGGGTGGTCAGGTGCGTGGTGTCGAGCCCGGCGTCGGGTTCCGTCACCGCGAAGCACGCCTTGTCGCGCCCGGCGATCAGCGGTGGCAGGAAGCGCGCCTTCTGCGCATCGTTGCCGAACACCTGCACCGGGTTCAGCCCGAAGATGTTCATGTGGACGGCCGACGCGCCGGACAAGCCGGCGCCCGACGCGCTGATCGTGCGCATCATCAACGCCGCCTCGGTCATCCCGAGCCCGGCGCCGCCGTAGGCCGGGTCCATCGCGATGCCGAGCCAGCCGGCCTCGGCGAGCGCCGCGTGGAAGTCGGCCGGAAATCCGCCCGCGCGATCGCGTTCGAGCCAGTAGTCGTCGTCGAAGCGCTCGCAGATTTTCTCGATCGCGCTTTCGATCGCGCGCTGGTCGTCGGTCAGGTCGAACTGCATGGACTGCTCTCCCGAAAAAACGTGAACGGCCGCGCCGCTCACAATGGAAACACGCCCGTCGCGACCGCGGCGAAGACCATCAGCACGGTGGCGGCGAACAGGAACGGAATCGTGAATTTCTGGTGCTCGGCGAGCTCGACGCCGGTCAGCCCGACGATCAGGAACGTCGCGGGCGTGAGCGGGCTGACCGGAAAGCCCGTCGTCATCTGGCCGAGCAGCGCGGCCTGCGCCATCTGGATCGGCGGCACGCCGAGCAGCTTGCCGCTCTCCGCGAGCACCGGCAGCACGCCGAAGTAGAACGAATCGGGATCGAACAGCAGGCTGAGCGGCATCGACAGCAGCCCGAGCACGAACGGCATGTGGCGCGCATGCTCGACGGGCACGTGCGCGACGACGACCTCGGCCATCGCCTTCAGCATCCCGGTGCCGGACATGATGCCGGTGAACGCGCCGGCCGCGAGCAGCACGCTCGCCATCATCAGCGCGGCCTTCGCATGCGCGTCGATCCGTTCGCGCTGCGCCTGCACGTCCGGGTAATTGATCACGAGCGCGGCGACCGTGCCGAGCATGAACATCACCATCGGGTCGACGATGCCGGACACCAGCGTGACGAGCACGACGAGCGTGAGCGCGACGTTGATCCCGAAGCGGCCCGGCCGGCGCAACGCGCGTTCGGCATCGGTCAGCTCGCGCGGCGCGATCGCGAGCGCGGCCGCGCCGGCGCGGTCGAGCCCGAGCCGTTTCGCCTCGCGCACGCCGAGCACGTACGCGGTGCCGAACACGAACGCAAGCCCGACGATCTGCACCGGGATCATCGGCGTGAAGATCGCCGAGCCGGGAATGTGCAGCGCCGCCGACGCGCGCAGCATCGGCCCGACCCACGGCAGGAAGTTGACGCCGGCCGCCATCGACGCGACGCACGCGAGAATGCGGCGATCCATCCCGAGTCGCGTATAGAGCGGCATCATCGCGGGCAGCGTGACGAGAAACGTGACGGCGCCCGAGCCGTCGAGATGGATCAGCAGCGCGAGCAGCGCCGAGCCCATCACGATGCGCGGCGGATGGCAGCCGATCACGCGCAGCACGCCGGCTATGATCGGATCGAGCATCCCCGCGTCGGTGAGGATTCCGAAAAATAGAATCGCAAAAACAAACATCCCGGCGATCGGGCCGATGTTCTGTACGCCGTGCACGACGAACTTGCCGGTCTGAAGCCCGAAACCGGCCGCGAACGACGCGGCCACCGGCACGACGATCAGCGCGACGAGCGGCGACAACCGCTTCGTGATGATCAGGCCGAACAGCGCGACGATAGCGACCGCGCCGATCCATGCGAGCATGATGCGTCTCCTCTTCAGCCGGCGCGCATCGACGGGCGTGTCGATGCGCGGGCCGGCGGGATGTCCGAATGATGGTGTGCGCGGCACGTGGCCGGGCGCCGCAATGCGGCACGGTCGACGGCCGCGATGCCGGTCAGGTCCGGCGGTTGTCGTTGTCGTCGTTGTCGGCCGCGAACACCTGCGCCGCATGTTCGTTCAGCGCGGGCGGCGCACGCCGGTACGTAGCCGGCGTGCGGCCGAGCTTGATCGGCGACGCGATGCCGCGATGCCGGCCCAGCTCGACCTTCATCCGCCGATGCGCGACATGCGGGTGGTCGAGCGCCGCATCGAGCCCGAGCACGGGCGCGCACGGCACGCCGCGGCGCATCAGTCGTTCGGCGAGCGTCGCGCCGTCGTGCGCGGCCAGCGCCGTTTCGAGCAGCGTGCGCAGCGCGGCGCGGTGCTGGCTGCGCGCGCGGTTGTCCGCGAAACGCGGATCGGCGAGCCAGTCGCGCGTGCCGAGCACGTCGCACAGCGCGGCGAACTGCCCGTTGTTGCCGACTGCCAGGAAGATGTCGACGCCCGCGGTCGGAAAGCTGTCGTACGGCGTGATGTTCGGATGCGCGTTGCCGGTGCGCACGGGCGCGTTGCCCGAATGGAAGAAGTTCGGCGTATGCGGATGCAGGATCGACAGCGCGCAGTCGAACAGCGTCGATTCGACGAACTGGCCGCGGCCGCTGGCGTCGCGTTCGCGCAGCGCCATCAGCACGCCGAGCGCCGCGTTCAGCCCCGTGACGAGATCGACGATCGGCACGCCGACCCGCAGCGGCGCGCCACCGGCTTCGCCGTTGACGCTCATCAGCCCGGCGAGCGCTTGCACGGCCGCGTCATAGCCCGGCAAGCCGCCGAGCGGGCCGTCCGCGCCGAAACCCGACACGCGGCAATAGACGAGGCGCGGAAACCGCGCATGCAGCGCGTCGAAGCCGAGCCCCCAGCGCTCCATCGTACCGATCTTGAAGTTCTCGACGAGCGCGTCCGCGTGTTCGAGCAGCCCGAGCAGCCGCTCGCGATCGGCGGGCTGCGTCAGGTCGAGCGCGATGCCGAGCTTGTTGCGGTTCACGCCGAGGAAGTACGACGCGGTGTCGCCGTCGAACGGCGGGCCCCACGTGCGCGTCTCGTCGCCGGACGGCGGTTCGACCTTGATCACCTCCGCGCCGTGATCGGCGAGGATCTGGGTCGCGTACGGGCCGCCCAGCACCCGCGACAGATCGATGATGCGCAATCCCGCCAGCGCGCCCTGCTGCTCGTGTTCCGCCATGCGTCTCGCTCCTGGTTCCGGTTGATCGGACTGCCGGTTCCGGCGGCCCGGCGCTTGCACGCGGCTTCCCGGACTCGACGAATAATTCTTGTGCGTGAATTTATATTCACACTGGGGAATTGTGTTGTCAAGCCCGGATGGACCCGGCCGCCGCGCGGAGAACGTCGTCGCGCGCAAGTGGGGACGACACCGAACGCGGGCCAGTTGCGGTCGCGCCCCGCCGTTCGCTAAGCTGGCGGGCAGTTCATCCCCTTCAATGACAAGGCGAAATATTCATGAAACGGTTGTGGCTGGCGGCCTTCGTACTCGCATCGACGCTGGGCGTCGCGCACGCGCAAAAACAGACTTTCCACTTCGGTGAAGGACAAACCGGGGTATCGGGCGCGGCGCCGCATACTGCCGCGCCGGTGGCCCGCCCCGCGCCCGCACGCCGGCACGTCACCGCGCCGTCGCCGCATCACCGGCGTGCCGTTCACAAGCGCCGTCATTCGCGCCACGCGAAGCCGGCGCGCAGCGGAATCTATACGCACGCGTGAGCCGTCGTCCGTGGCACGACCGCGGTGCACGGAACTGTCATGAACGGCCGGTAACATCGGCGCGGCGGCCTGCATGCCGTCGCCGTCTGCTGCCGCCCCCCCGCATGGCCGGCGCCGGTTTTTCTCCACGATTCAGCACCTGTTTTGCCGAACATGAGCACCGGGCCGGATACCCTCGCCGTCATCAAGGAACGCGCCACGATCGTGTGCCGCCAGCGCAGCAGCGTGCTGCTGGTCGCGCGCACCGCGGCGCGCTGGTCGCTGCCCGGCGGCACGATCCGGCGCGGCGAGACGCCGCTCCAGGCCGCGCAGCGGGAGCTCGCGGAGGAAACGCGGCTGGAGGGGCTCGCGCTCGACTACGCGGTGCAGTTCGGCGGGCTGACGAAGCTGCATCACGTGTTCGTGGCCGACGTGCCGGCGCACCTGACGCCGCGTGCCAGCAACGAGATCGCCCGCTGCAAGTGGTTCAGCGTCGACCGGCTCGACACGCTGCAGGCCAGCGTGCCGACGCGCAAGATCATCGAGCTGCTGCGGCTCGACTGTTTTTCTGCGTTCGCGAGCGGGCCGCTGCGCTGAGATCGATGTCGGCTCGGGCACCGATTGCGGCGATTACGCGCGCAGGAACGGGCCGGCCTTGCGTTCGAGCAGCGCGACCAACTCGGGCTGCATGAACGCGTAGCGGTCGGGAATGTCGAGGCAGACGATTTTCCGGTGCTTCAGATGCGCGCCGAATTGCGCCGACAGCCGCGCCTGGTGCGCGCGCTCCATTACGAACACGATGTCCGCCCAGTCGAGTTGCTCGACGGAGAGCCGCACGTCCGCGTCGGGCGCGAGGCCCGCGGAGTCGGTTTCGATGCCGGGCCACGCGGCGAACACAGCTTCGGCCGTCGGGCTGCGCAGCCGGTTGCGGCTGCAGACGAACAGTGCCCGTGTCATGTCGCTGCGCGGCGCCCGAGGGGGCGGCTCACCCTTGCGGAATCGTGCCCGGCCGCACGTACGCGAGCATGTGCGGCACGTAATCGGCCTTGCCGAGTTCGACGCCGTGATGGCGCAGGATCGCGTACGCGGCGATCGCGTGGAAGTAGAACTGCGGCAGCGCCCAGTCGCGCGCGTACTGTTCGCCCGTCATGTCGAACGCGATCCCGTTCGGCAGTTCGAGCGCGATCGGCCGCGCTGCGCCGCCATCGAGCGCATCGGGTGCGAGTTCGCCGAGAAACGTGAGCGTGCCGGCGATGATCGCCTGCGCATCGGCCGGCGAACCGGGTTGCGCATCGGCGTTCCAGCCCGCCTCGCGCAAGGCCAGCAATGCCGCCGGCAGCGGCTCGCCGCGCAGCCGGTAAACCGGCTCCATCGCCTGGAAACACGAAAAGCGCACCTGGGCGGCGAGTGGATACATGTCGGGGGCGAGCCTCAGCGTCATCGCCGCGTCGGGTTCGTCGCCCGCGGCCTGCCGATGGGCGACCGCCTTGTCGAGCCATGCGGACTGTGCGCGCAACATCTGGGTATAGGTCGGAACGAGAAGTTGGGTGGGTGACACGCATGCGCTCCTTTGTTGGGGTTCTCGCCCCACGATAGCAGCGTCGGCGCGAACCTGCATCCTGGCCGGACGCCAACACGTGCTGCTACGGCTTGCCGTGCCGCGCCAGAAACCGGTCGAGCTGCGACGCGAACGTCTTGCCGTCGCGCGCGCTGAACGGCGCCGGCCCGCCCGTATCGATGCCGGCGCTGCGCAACTGGTCCATCATCGCGCGCGTCGACAGGCGCTCCTCGATGTTCTCGCGGCTGAACCAGTTGCCGCGCGGGTCGAGCGCATGCGCGCCCTTGTCGAGCACAGCGGCGGCCAGCGGGATGTCGGCGGTGATCACGAGGTCGCCCGGCTCCGCCAACTCGACGATGCGCGCGTCGGCCACGTCGAAACCGGCCGGCACCTGCACGGCCTTGATGAACGGCGACGGCGGCGTGCGCAGAAACTGGTTCGCGACCAGCGTCACGCAGATTTCAGCGCGACGCGCGGCGCGAAACAGCATGTCCTTGATGACGGCGGGACACGCGTCGGCATCGACCAGTACTTGCATGGCGGGGGTTTCCAGTGAGCGGAAGCAGAAGCGGCGATCATAGCGCACCGCCGGCCGGCCATCAGCCGGCGAGATCGGTGCGAAGCGCGTCGGCCGTCACCCACTGCGCGCCCCAGGCCGCGGCGAGCCGCGCACCCTGCCCGATCCGCACGGCCGCATCGTCGAAGTCGACGAACACGACGTGATCGGCCGCCGCGGGTTTGGCCGGCATCTCGCGCGTGCGCCCGTCGGACAGCACCCACAGCCAGCGCGCCTTGCCGGGCTCGCGCCGTGCCGCGCGGGCGAGCAGCTGCGCGGCGGCCGCGATGCCGTCCGCGAGCGGCGTACCGCCGCCGCCGTCGACAGGTTCGAGCCAGCGCGCGTTCCACCAGCGCGGCACGGCCGGGCCGAAGCGCCGCGCGGCGCCTTGACCGCCGAAGCAAATCAGCGCGGTTTCGACCCGCTCGCGCGCGGCCTGATCGAAATACGCGACGATCAGCCCCTTCGCGAGCGCGAGTCGTTCGTGCGACAACATCGACGCCGAACAGTCGAGCACGAAGCAATGCAGCGCACGCGGCGTGCCCGCGCGTTTCCCGAAGCGCAGATGCTCGCGATGCAGCGGGCCGCCGCGTTTCGCGAGGAGCGTCGCCGGCCACGCGATGGCCGTGCCGGCGCGCACCGTGCCCGGCACGCGCGCGGCCGCGCCTGACTGCCATCGAGGACCGCGAATCGCGTTCGCGGCGGCGCCGGCTCGATGGCTCAGCGTTTTTTTAGCGGCAGCGGCACGACGCTTTTCACGTCGCGCAGCCCGGCCGGTTCGGGCGGGAGGTAGCCCCAGTCGCCTTGCGATGCGGCCGCGTCGGCCTTCGTGTCGTCCTGTCGCTTGTCAGGCTGCCGTGGTGTGTCCGACCGCGAACGATCGTCGCGCTCGTCACCGTGCTGCGATGACGAGCGCGACGGCGGCGGCCCCGCATGGCGCCGGTGCCGCAGCACGGCTTCGGCCACGCGCGCCACATGCGACACCGTCACCGCGTCGGCCTGTTCCAGTGCGGCCAGCGCACGCGCGGCGCGCAGCATCACGAGATCGGCCCGCAACCCGTCGACGGCCGCGTCGATGCACAGTGCGCTGACGTGCGCATGGACCGCATCGTCGAAATCGAGCGCCGGCAGCCGCGCGCGCGCCGCATGAATGCGGTCCGCGAGTTCCCGCTGGGCCGCCGCGTGACGCGCGCGAAACGCATCCGGATCGAGATCGAACGCGAGTCGCGCCTTCACGATCCGCTCGCGCTGGGCGGCGTCGAAGCAGTTCTCCAGCTCGACCATCAGCCCGAAGCGGTCCAGCAACTGCGGGCGCAGCTCGCCCTCCTCCGGATTCATCGTACCGACCAGCACGAAGCGCGCGTCGTGCGCGTGCGACACGCCATCGCGCTCGACGATGTTCACGCCGCTCGCGGCGACGTCGAGCAGCGTATCGACGAGCCCGTCGGCGAGCAGGTTCACTTCGTCGACGTACAGCACGCCGAGATGCGCGCGAGCCAGCAAGCCCGGCCGAAAGCGCACGCCGTTTTCGGCCAGCGCATGCGCGAGATCGAGCGTGCCCGTCACCTGCTCGTCGCTCGCCGACAGCGGCAGCGTGACGAACTGCCCTTCCGGCAGCAGCTCCGCCAGGCCGCGCGCGGCCGTCGATTTCGCGGTGCCGCGCGGGCCGCTGACGAGCACGCCGCCGAGCGACGGGTCGATCGCGGCAAGCAGCAGCGCCTGCTGCAACGCGTCCTGCGCGACGAGCGCCGCAAACGGAAAAACCGCGCGGGCGCGGTGCGTGGTCGGATCGGTCATCGCCGCCCTCCTTCCTGGCGTTGTTCGCTGGCGAGCCAGACCGCTTCGATCCGCTCGCGATAGGGGCCGGGCTGCTGCCACAGCCCGCGCTGCATCGCTTCGACGAAGCGTTCGCAGATGCCGTGCAGCGCCTTCGGGTTGTGCCGTTCGAGGAACGCGCGGGTGGCGTCGTCGAACAGGTACGCGTCGGCGACGAGCGCGTACTGGTGATCGGACAGCACGCGCGCGGTCGCGTCATAGCCGTACAGGTAGTCGACGGTCGCGGCCAGCTCGGCCGCGCCCTTGTAGCCGTGACGCTTCACGCCGTCGAGCCATTTCGGGTTGACGACGCGCGAGCGAATCACGCGGGCAATCTCCTCGCGCAGCGTGCGCATCTTCGGCGCGACCGGGTTCGCATGGTCGCCGTGGTAGATGCTCGGCTGCTGCCCGGACAGGTGCCGCACGGCCGCCGTCATCCCGCCCTGGAACTGGTAGTAGTCGTTCGAATCGAGGATGTCGTGCTCGCGGCTGTCCTGGTTCTGCACGACGACGTCGATCGTCGCCAGCCGCTCGCCGAACACGTCGGCCGCGGCGTCGCCCGCGCTGTTCTGCGCGTACGCATGGCCGCCCCATTGACGGTAGGCATCCGCGAGATCGGCGTCGGTCTGCCAGCGGCGCTGGTCGATCAGGTCCTGCAGGCCCGCGCCGTAGCTGCCGGGCCGTGCGCCGAACACGCGCCAGCCGGCGCGCCGGCGCGCTTCGTCGGGCGCCACGCCCTGCGCGATCCACTTCTCCCGTTCGCGCTCGATGCGTGCACGAATCGGGTTCAGCTCTTCGGGCTCGTCGAGCGCGGCGACGGCCTGCACGGCCGCATCGAACAGGTGCATCAGATTCGGGAACGCGTCGCGGAAGAAACCCGACACGCGCAGCGTCACGTCGATGCGCGGCCGGTCGAAGATCTCGATCGGCAGGATCTCGAAGTCGGTCACGCGATGGCTGCCGTGCGCCCATTTCGGCCGCACGCCGATCAGTGCGAACGCCTGCGCGATGTCGTCGCCGCCGGTGCGCATCGTGGCCGTCCCCCACACCGACAGCCCGATCGCGCGCGGATAGTCGCCGTGATCCTGCAGATGGCGTTCGATCAGTTGCTGCGCGGATTTCAACCCGAGCGACCACGCGGCCTGCGTCGGCACCGCGCGCGTATCGACCGAGTAGAAGTTGCGGCCCGTGGGCAGCACGTCGGGACGGCCGCGCGAAGGCGAGCCGCTCGGCCCCGGCGGCACGAAACGGCCGTCGAGCCCGCGCAGCAGCTGACGCATTTCCTCGCCGCCGCACGCGTCGAGGGCGGGCAACAGCGTCGAACGCACGCGTTCGAGCACCGCGAGCGTATGCGGCCATTCGCCGGGCGGCGGCATGTCGATGCCGGGTTCCTCTGAAGCGGCGCCGCACACGGCGTTCAGCCAGTGCTGCGCAAGCCGTTCGAGCCGCTCGCGCGTATCGCCGGCATGACGCCACGGCGACGCATCTAGCGTTTGCAGCACGGCCGGCCGCGGCCCGGCCCACGGCGCGGCCCAGTCGGCCGCGAGCGGATCGAAACCCTCGCCGAGCGCAAGATCGCGTGCGAGCGCGCCGATCAGCCCGGCCCGTTCGCCCTTGCCGTCGCCGACAGGAAAACGCGCAAGCGCGAGCAGCGTGTCGCGCCGCTGGCGCTCGACCGGCGACGCGCCGAACACGTGCAGCCCGTCGCGAATCTGCGCTTCCTTCAATTCGCACAGCCACGCGTCGACGCGCGTGAGCAGCGCATCCTCGTCGCCCGCATCGCGCGGCGGCGACACGCTCAGCTCGTCGTGCAGGCGATGCTCGGCGATCGTCGCGAGGATCGTCTTGCGCAACAGCTTCGCGCGCCGCGCATCGACCATCAGCGCTTCGTAATATTCGTCGACCTGCCGTTCGAGATCCTGCAGCGGGCCGTAGTTTTCCGCGCGCGTGAGCGGCGGCATCAGGTGATCGACGATCACCGCCTGCGCGCGCCGCTTCGCCTGGCTGCCCTCACCGGGATCGTTGACGATGAACGGATACAGGTGCGGCAGCGGCCCGAGCGTCAGGTCGGGCCAGCACGCGTCGGACAGCGCGACGCTCTTGCCCGGCAGCCATTCGAGATTGCCGTGCTTGCCGAGGTGAATGACCGCGTCGACGCGATACGCGTCACGCAGCCAGAAATAGAACGCGAGATACGCATGCGGCGGCACGAGGTCGGCATCGTGGTAGCTCGCGTAGTCGTTGTCGTCGCGCGAGCGCGACGGCTGGATGCCGACGAACACGTTGCCGGCGCGCCAGCCGGCGATCGTGAAACGCCGTTGCCGCAGCGTCGGGTCCGCTTCGGGCGGCCCCCAACGTTCGTTCAGCGCGTCGCGCACGGTGGCCGGCAGCTGCGCGAAACGCGCGACGTAGTCGGCCAGCGCGTAACTCTGAAACGCCGGACGCAGCGTGCGCACGGCGGGATCGTTGGTCACACCTTCGGTGAGTTGCGCGATCAACGCGTCGCCGTCAGGCGGCAGGTCGGCCACCGTATAGCCCGCATCGCGCAGCGCCGCGAGCACGCGCAGCGCGGAGGCCGGCGTGTCGAGCCCGACGCCGTTGCCGATCCGCCCTTCGCTTTGCGGGTAGTTGGCGAGAATCAGCGCGATGCGCTTGTCGGCATTGTCGAGCGTGCGCAGTCGGCACCAGCCGCGCGCGAGCGCCGCGACGAACGCGATCCGCTCCGCATCCGGCTGGTAGCGCACGACGTCGACCTCGGTATGCGGGCAGCGATACGCGAGCCCCTTGAAGCTCACCGCGCGCGTGACGATGCGCCCGTCGACTTCGGGCAACGCGACATGCATCGCGATGTCGCGTGCGTGCAGGCCCTGGTTGTCGGCCACCCACGCGTCGCGATTGCCGCCGGACAGGATCACCTGCAGCACCGGCGCGTCGCCGGCCAGCACGTCGGGCTCGGGGCTGTCGATCGCGCCGGCCGCGAACGCGGTGGTATTCAGCACGAGCGCGACGCCGTGCGTATCGCAGAGCTGCGTGATGACCTCGCGGCTCACCGCGTCCTTCAGCGACGTCACCGCGATCGGCAGCGGGTTCAGCCCTGCGTCGATCAGTGCGTCGGCCAGCGCGTCGAACACGGCCGTGTTCGCGGCCTGCCAGTGCGCGCGATAGAACAGGATCGCGACGACCGGCGCGCCGGGCGTCCAGCGCGGCCGCCAGTCGTCGACGCTCGCGCGGTCGCGCGCCGGGTGATACAGCGCGGCGGCCGGCAGCGGGCGCGGCGGTTCGGGTTCGTCGCCGAAGCCGAACGTGTGAAACGCGATGCTGCGCAGCAGCGCGTCGGCGTTGTGCACGCCGCCTTCGCGCAGATAGCGCCACCACAGCCGGCACAGCTCGGCCTTGACGGTGCTTTTCGCGACGAGATTCGGGTCCTCCTGCAGGTCGCCCGAGAACATCGCGAGCTGCTGCCCGCGCTTCGACGCGAGCGACACGGCCTGCTCGATCCCGTACGGCCAGTACGCTTCGCCGCCGAGATGGTCGATCACGACCGTCTTCGCGTGGCGCAGCACGTCGTCGACGTAGAAATCGACCGACGCCGGCTGCCGCAGGAACGTGACGTTCGCGAGCCGCACGCTCGGGAACCCGGCGGGCAAGTGCGGCACGACGCTCGCGAGCAGCGACAGCGTCGTGTCGGCCGAACTCAGGATCACGATGTCGGCCGGCTGCTGGTCGATCCGGACGACGCCCTGCGTATCGTCGACGAAGCCGCCCGGCGTGGTGCGCAGCAGATGCATCGTGCGTTACGCCTGTTGCGGCTCGGCCGCGCACGCGGCGTCGAACGCGCGTTGCAGCGCGGCCGCGTCGAGATCCTCGCCGATCAGCACGAAGCGGCTCGCGCGGGTTTCGCCGTCCTGCCAGCGGCGGTCGAAATAGCTGTCGAAGCGGCGGCCGACACCCTGGATCACGAGCCGCATCGGCGCGCCGGGCAGCGCGGCGAAGCCTTTCGCGCGGTAGATCGTGTGCGCTTCGACCACGCGCTGCAGCGCGGCGATCGTCGCTTCGCGCGTGCCCGCGTCGCCCGATACCACCACCGAGTCGAAATCGTCGTGATGGTGATCGTGATCGCCGTCGTCGGCCGAGCCGTGATGGTCGTGACGCAGGTGGATCGTTTCCTCCGAGGCCGACTCCAGCCCGAGCAGCAGCGCGAGGTCGAGCTCGCCGCGCGTCGCGCGCACGATCTTCACCTGCGGCGGGATCTCGTCGCGGATCGCGGTTTCGATCTGCGCGAACTCGGCGTCACCCACGAGGTCGGCCTTGTTCACGATCACGAGATCGGCGGACGACAATTGATCGGCGAACAGTTCGTGCAGCGGCGATTCATGGTCGAGGTTCGGATCGGCGCGGCGCTGCGCGTCGACGGCCTGCGGGTTTTCCGCGAACTGGCCGCTCGCGGCGGCCGGCCCGTCGACGACGGTCACGACCGCGTCGACCGTGAAGCTGTTGCGGATCGTCGGCCAGTTGAATGCCTGCACGAGCGGCTTGGGCAGCGCGAGGCCCGACGTCTCGATCAGCACGTGGTCGATGTCCGCGCGGCGCTCGACGAGCGCCTCCATCACCGGATAGAACTCTTCCTGCACGGTGCAGCACAGGCAGCCGTTCGCGAGTTCGTACAGTTGGCCCGACGCTTCGCCCTGCGCGCCGTCGGCATCGTCGCAGCCGATGCCGCAGCCCTTGAGGATTTCGCCGTCGATGCCGAGCTCGCCGAATTCGTTGACGATCACCGCGATGCGGCGGCCTTCGGCGTGCTGCAGGATGTGGCGCATCAGCGTCGTCTTGCCGCTGCCGAGAAAGCCCGTGACGATCGTGACGGGCAGCTTGCGTAGGGTCATGGTAGGTCCGGTGTCGAAGAGGGAATCAGGACGGGATCGTCGCGTCGGCGGCGACGCGGCAATTCAGCGGGCGGTGCGCAAGAAGCTCGCCGCGCGATCCGCGCGGACAGCCGCACGGCGGGCGGAACAACGGGTCGGACATGGTGCTTCCTTGCGAACGGTCGACATCGTGAATGCCAACACGGCTGCCGCGTGCCCCGCCCGTGCCGCCTGCCGTTCGCCGTGCCGGCCCGGGCGCGTTCGCGCGGAGGCAGATCGGAGGAGACAGCGGGAAACACCGGGCGTCGGGCCGGCTGCGGCCGTGGACGATGCGCCGCCTCCCCGCGGCGCTGAACCCCAAACGTTTAGGCCGGTATCCGGGCTGACGAACACGCCGCTTCGCCTTCCCGGATACGCGCGGCATCCAGTGGCGGTCGTCCGCATGCGCGTGGCATGCGGCGAAGCGGCGCTGCGTGGCGCTTGCGCGCGACGCGTTCGCTTACCGTTGCGGGGGCAGCACAGGTTGGCTCGACTGCGGCGCAGGCAGGCTCCCTGTTTCCCGTTTAACTGCGCACGCCGGAGCGGCGCGCGCGAGCACCAAAACGCGTGCGAGTGTAGGCGGCGGTGCGGGGAGCGTCAAGGCGAGCGGCCGGCGATGAACGCGAATGATTGTCGTTTTCAACTACACAAGATAAACTTCACCCAACAACACAAACCACCGCGCAACGGCCATGTGAGGCAATCACTCAGTCATCCTCAAATTTCCATGTCGAAACGACAGATCTCCGGGCGGCGCTTTCCTGTGCTGGCCCTGTCGCTGTGCTCGATCGCCGGCGTTGCCTCCTTCCCTGCCCCGGCGGCCGAGTTCGACGACGAACTGCCTGCGGTCGAAGTACGCAGCCGCCGTCATCCGAACGATCCGCGCGCCGAAAGCGTGAGTACGGCGACGCGCACCGCGAGCGATCCGCGCGACGTACCGCAAACCATCGACAGCGTCCCGGTCGAGGAAACGCTGTCCTATGGCGGTCGCACGCTGGCCGACGCGCTGGCCGGCGTGCCCGGTGTTTCCAATACGTCGGATACGCGCTTCGATTCGTTCCGCATTCGCGGCTTTTCCAGCGCGGGCGACCTGCTGCTCGACGGCATGCGCGACGATGCGCAATACGTGCGCAGTCTCGGCAACATCGAACGCGTCGAAGTGCTGAAGGGGCCGGCAGCGGCGCTGTACGGGCGCGGCAGCGGCGGCGGCGTCATCAACCGGATCACCAAGCAGCCGTTGCCGGAAAACTTCGGACATGTGTCGGCGGCGACCGGCAGCTATGGACGGCTCGGCGCGTCGGTCGATCTCAACCGGATGCTGTCGAGCGCGTGGAGCGTGAGGCTCAATGCGGGACGCGAACACGCCGGCAGCTTCCGCGACCACGTCGACGGCACGCGCCAGTACGTCGCGCCGTCAATCAAATGGCGGGACGCGCGGCGAAGCTGGCTGCTGCAGTTCGAATACGACGCGTACCGGCGCGTGCCCGATCGCGGCATGCCGGCGCCGGTCTCCGCGGTCGACGCGGCCGGCAAGCCGTTCGCGTTCTCGCTGCCGTCCGCGCCACGCGCGACCTTCTTCGGCGCGGCGGGCCGCGACACGATCCGCGACGAGAACATGAACTGGCGCTCGGTCTTCACGCACGCGCTCGACGGCGACTGGGAATTGCGCCATACGCTCGGCGTGCTGAATTTGCGCAGCACCTTCGACAATACCTACGTCACGCAAAGCTACGTCGCGAAGCCGCGTGACTACCGGCGCGTGCAGCGGGCGCGCTACCTGCAGGACATGACGCATCTCAACGTGCAGACCGGCGTCGAACTGGGCGGCAAGGTCGCGACCGGTCCGGCGCTGCATCACCTGCTGTTCGGTATCGAATACGGCTGGCAGAAACGCGCGCCGACGCTCTGGCAGGCCGACGCGGCGCCGATTCCGGTGACCGGGCCGGATCGTTTCGCCCTGGTCGGCTCGACGCCGCGCCCGTATGCGATGAACCGCCACCGCGTCAGCGACTACGCGATCTTCGCGCAGGATCGCGTCGACCTCGGGCGAGCGTGGAAGCTCCTCGGCGGCCTGCGCGGGGAACGTTTCGACGTCGATTCGACCAACGCGCTGAACGGCCTGCATGCACGGCGCACGACGGCGGCATGGAGCCCGCGGCTCGGCGTCGTGTGGTCGCCGGTCGGCGCGCACAGCCTGTATGCGTCGTACAGCAAGAACTTCGCGCCGGTCGGTGGCGACCTGATCGGCATCACGCCCGACGCGCGCGGCAACGCCAACGATCTCGGCCCGCAATACACGCGCCAATACGAGATCGGCGTGAAAAGCGACTGGCGCGACGGCGCGCTGAGCACGACGCTCGCGCTGTTTCAGCTCGACCTGTACAACCGCCGCATCGCCGATCCGGTTCGGCCGGGCTTTTTCGACCTCACCGGCCTCGAGCGCAATCGCGGCGTGGAACTGGGCGTCGCCGGCCGGCTCGCGGGCGACTGGTTCGTCCGCGGCGGCATCGGCTGGCAACAGGCGCGGGTGGTCGACGCCGAGCCGAAGTACGCGGGCAAGCGGTCGGCGGGCGTGTCGGCGTCGAACGGCAGCCTGTTCGTCAGCCATGCGCCGTTGCGCGGGTTTTTTCGCGGAACTCGGGCTGGTGTACGAAGGCGCGCGTTACGCCGATCGCGACAATCTGCTCGAATTGCCCGCGTACGTTCGCTGGGACGGCAAGGCCGGCTATCGCACGCGCGACTTCGAGGTGACGCTGGCGGCCGTCAACCTGACCGATCGCGATTACTACGCGAATGCGACGGGCCTCGCGCAGATCATGCCCGGTACGCCACGCACATTCACGCTGACGGCGGCATACAAGTTCTGACCTCGCGGGTAGCGCCGACACCCCGCGCAGCCGGCCCGCCGGGCGGCTTGCGGGTTGCATGCCTGTGCTATCGTATGCGCCGCGTTCGGTGCTCGCATGCGCATTCCGCGCATGCAGTTAAACGGGAAACAGGAGGCGGATCGCCGCCCCGCCTGTGCTGTCCCCGCAACGGTACGCCGCCCGCGCAACGCACTTCCCCGCGCTGCGCCCAGGCCGCCCGCGATGCCACTGCCCTTCGACCGGGCGGGAAGGCTGCGGTCTGGCAAGCGGCCAGCCCGGATACCGGCCGACGCAAGGGGCGAGCGCGCTGCTCGCCGAACGCCCGATCCGCGGGGGACGGATGGGGTGCGCATTCCACCCGCGCTCGCGCGGGTTTCGCCCGATCCGCCATGCACTGCCTGTCCGCCGGCCGCCGATGCGCCGCCCACTTTCCCTGTTCCACTGTTTCGACACGGTGCGCGCCGTGCCGCGCCCGATGAGCCGCGCGTGGCTCGTCGGCGCCGGCCCCGGCGACGCCGATCTGCTGACGCTCAGGGCCGTGCGCGCGATCGGCGCGGCCGACGTGCTGCTCGTCGACGATCTCGTGAACCCCGACGTGCTGCGCCATGCGCGCGCCGATGCGCTGATCGAGCACGTCGGCAAGCGTGGCGGCCATGCGTCGACGCCGCAGGAGGCGATCGTCGCCGCGATGCTCGCGCACCTGCGCGCGGGCCGCAGCGTCGCGCGGCTCAAGGGCGGCGATCCGTTCGTGTTCGGCCGCGGCGGCGAGGAACTGGTCGCGCTCGGCGCGGCGGGCTTTCCGGTGGAAGTCGTCAACGGCATCACCGCGGGCATCGCCGCGCCGGCCGCGCTCGGCATCCCGGTCACGCACCGCGGCGACGCGCAGGGCGTGATCTTCGTCACGGGCCACGGCGCGGGGGCCGACGAGCCGGACTGGCGCGCGCTCGCGGCCACCCGCATGACGATCGTGATCTACATGGGCATCCGTCGGCTCGACGCAATTGCCGCGGCGCTGCGCGATGGCGGCCTGCCCGACGACACGCCGTGCGCGGCGATCGAGAACGCCACGCGAGCCGAACAGCGCCACGTACTCGCGACGCTCGATACGCTCGTCGCACGCGTCGGTGACGCTGGTATCGGTTCGCCGGCGATCGTCGTGATCGGCCGCGTCGCGGCGCTCGCCGACGATCCGGCGGTGCGCGCGGCGCTCGGCGGTCACGCGTGATGCGCGTCGCGCTCGGTATCGGCTTCCGCGCAGGCGTCACGGCCGCGCAACTCGATGCCGCGATCCGCGCCGCGCTCGCGCACTACCCGGCCGCCGAACCGGCGCTCGTCGCGACGCTCGCCGACAAGGCATGCGCCCGTGCGCTGCGCACGCTGTGCGCGCGCCGTGGCTGGCCGCTCGTCGCGTTCGAGGCGGCGCAACTCGCGAGCCGTCCGGAACTGGCCGCGAGCGGCCCGTCCGACGCCGCGCTGGCCCGCTTCGGCGTCGCGGGCGTGGCCGAGCCGTGCGCGCAACTCGCCGCGCCGCATGGCCGGCTGCTCGGCCCCAAATCCATCCTGGGCGGCGTGACGGTCGCGCTCGCCGGCCCGCTCTGAACCCAATGTTTCGCTTTCGACAGGACGATTCCCGATGAAGACCGATTCCGAATCCCATCAGCGGATGGCCGAACGCCGCCGCGCCGGCCACGAGAAGAAGCAGGCCGCCGCCACTCAGGAAAAAGGCCTGCTGATCGTCCATACCGGCAACGGCAAGGGCAAGAGCACGGCCGCGTTCGGGATGGCCGTGCGCGTGCTCGGCCACGGCATGCGGCTCGGTGTCGTGCAGTTCATCAAGGGGGCGCTGCATACGTCCGAGCGTGACTTTCTCGGCGCGGTCGCGGAATGCGATTTCGTGACGATGGGCGACGGCTATACGTGGAACACGCAGAACCGCGACGCCGACATCGCGACCGCGCGCAAGGGCTGGGACGAGGCGCGCCGGATGATCGAAAGCGGCGACTACCGGATGGTGATCCTCGACGAGCTGAACACCGTGCTGAAGTACGAATACCTGCCGCTCGACGAAGTGCTCGCGACGCTCACGGCGCGTCCGGAGTCGGTGCACGTCGTCGTCACCGGGCGGCACGCGCCCGATGCGCTGATCGATGCGGCCGATCTCGTCACCGAAATGCGGCTCGTCAAGCATCCGTACAAGGAGCAAGGCGTGAAGGCGCAGCGCGGCGTGGAGTTCTGAGCATGCCGGCCTGCCCCGCGCTGTTCGTCAGCGCGCCCGCGTCCGGCCAGGGCAAGACGTCGGTCACGGCCGGCCTCGCGCGGCTGCACCGGCGGCTCGGCCGCCGCGTGCGCGTGTTCAAGACCGGGCCCGATTTTCTCGATCCGATGCTGCTCGAGCGCGCGAGCGGCGCGCCGGTGCATGCGTTGGACCTCGGGATGGTCGGGGAAGCCGGTTGCCGCGCGCTGCTCGCCGACGCCGCGCGCGACGCGGACCTGATCCTGATCGAAGGCGTGATGGGCCTGTTCGACGGCACACCGAGCAGCGCCGATCTCGCGGCCGCGTTCGGCGTGCCGGTCGTCGCGGTGATTTCGGCGAAGTCGATGGCGCAGACGTTCGCGGCGATCGCGTTCGGGCTCGCGCGGTTTCGGCCGGGGTTGCCGTTTCACGGCGTGCTGGCCAACCGCGTCGGCTCGGCACGGCACGCGGAATTGCTGCAACAGGCGTTGCCCGACGACCTGCGCTGGCTCGGCCACGTGCCGGCCGATGCGGGTATCGCGCTGCCGGAACGACATCTCGGCCTGCATCAGCCGGCCGATATCGATGATCTCGACGCGCGGCTCGATCGTGCGGCCGATGTGCTCGCGCAAACCGCGCTCGCCGAATTGCCGCCTGCCGTCGCGTTCGCGGAACCGGACGTTGCGGCGCCGCTGTCGCGCGCGTTGGCCGGCAAGCGGATCGCGGTGGCGCGCGATGCGGCGTTTTCGTTCATCTATCCGGCGAATCTCGCGTTGCTGGGCGCGCTCGGTGCGCAGTTGCGGTTCTTTTCGCCGCTTGTCGACGAGTCCGTGCCTGACGATTGCGACGCGCTGTTTTTGCCGGGCGGCTATCCGGAACTGCATGCGGCGGCGCTGGCCGCGAATGCCGCGACCGCACGGACGATTCGCGCGCATGCGGCGGTCGGCCGGCCGATCGTCGCGGAATGCGGGGGAATGGTGTATCTGTGCGAATCGCTGACCGACGTGGAGGGCTCGACGACGCCGATGCTTGGCCTGCTTCGGGGCCATGCGACGATGCAGCGCCGGTTTGCTGCGCTCGGCATGCAGCAGCTCGATACGCGCACCGGGCCGATGCGCGGGCATACGTTTCATTATTCGCGGCTGGATACGCCGCTCGTGCCGGTCGCGACCGCCGCGCGGCCCGATGGCTCGGAGGGCGGCGGCGAAGCCGTTTATCGCGTGGGCGCGATCGTCGCGACGTACATGCACATGTACTGGCCGTCGAATCCGGATGCGGTGGTGGCGTTGTTCAGTGGGGAAGCGTTCTGAACGGATCGCGCATGAAGCGCGATCCGGTTTCATCACACCAGAAACGCCTCGGCCAACTTTACCCAATACGACGCACCGGTCGGCAGCGCCTCATCGTTGAAGTCGTAGCCGGGGTTATGCACCATGCAGCCGCCCTCCCCGTCGCCGTTGCCGATGATCAGGTAGCACCCCGGCCGCTTCTCGAGCAGGAACGCGAAATCCTCGCTGCCGGTGAGCGGCACCATGCCGTCGATCAGATTGGCTTCGCCGACCCATTCACGCGCCACGCCGCGCGCGAACGCCGTCATCTCCGCATCGTTCACGAGCACCGGATAGCGGCGCTGGTAGTCGATCGTCGCGGTCGCGCCGAACACGGCCGCCTGCGCATGCACGACCTCCTTGATGCGCGTTTCGAGCAGGTCGCGCACCTCTGGCTTCAGCGCGCGCACCGACAGGCGCATCTGCGCGCGATCGGGAATCACGTTCGGCGCCTCGCCCGCATGGATTGCGCCGACCGTGACGATCGCCATGTCGAGCGGCGACACGTTGCGCGACACGATGGTCTGCAGCGCCAGCACGATCTGCGCGCATACGACGACCGGATCGATCGCCCGGTGCGGCACCGCGCCGTGACCGCCGCGACCCTGCACGTCGATGACGACGGTATCCGACGACGCCATGAACGAGCCCGGCAGGAAACCGAATTTGCCGGTCGGGAAGCCCGGCATGTTGTGCATCGCGAAGATCGCGTCACACGGAAACTGCTCGAACAGCCCTTCGTCGAGCATCTTCTTCGCGCCGCCGAGCCCTTCCTCGGCCGGCTGGAAAATCAGGTTCAGCGTGCCCGAGAAGCGGCGTTCGCGCGCGAGGTGCTTCGCGGCCGCGAGCAGCATCGCCGTGTGGCCGTCGTGGCCGCACGCGTGCATCTTGCCCGCGATCGTGCTCTGGTACGGCAGCCCCGTCGCTTCGTGGATCGGCAGCGCGTCCATGTCGGCGCGCAGACCGAGGCGCCGCTTGCCGTCGCCCACTTTCAACTGGGCGACGACGCCGGTGCCGCCGAGCCCGCGATGCACGGCGTAGCCCCACGACAGCAACTGCTCCGCGACGAGATCGCTCGTCGCGAATTCCTCGAAACCCAGTTCGGGGTGGGCGTGGATACGGTGCCGGATCTCGATCATTTCGTCGGCGAGGCCGGCGGGGATCACGCTGTGCGTCACGGTGTCGTCTCCTGTGTGCTGTGAGTGTGCGGGCAAGGATAGTCCGACGAACGGCAACCGGATAGACAGAAAGTCGTCACGGAGGCAACTGGAGATTGCCAGCCGATCGCACGGGCGCGAGGCGAAGCGCGGCTGCCGGGAGGGCTATCCCATCCGGACGACTGCCGCTCGCGAGAGGTACGCCCGACACTGTGTGTTAAGGCTCGATTTTCACGTGGAGGTTATCGTTGGCGTCAGATCAACATTCCGGAATAATTCCTTTTCATCAAAGGGTTGAGAGCATTTGTTCATTTTTTGACGGTTGTACATTTTTTGTGTACGATGAAAAAACAGTGAACAAGCGATCCTCCGTGATGCCGGCGAACGTCCCCCTCCCCCTATCGGAACAGCATGTGCTCGACGAGGCCTGTGCCGCGTTCGGACGCGCGACCCGGCGCTTCGCTGCGCGGCCCGTGCGTGTGCCGGCGGCGTACCAGGCGCGCGCCGACGCAATGATCCGCTTCGACATCGCCGGGCAGAGCTTCGAGATGCCGGCGGCCGTGAGCGTCGGCGTCGAATCGCTGCAGGCAGCGCTGGCGGCGCTGCGTCGCCGCGGCGGCACGCCGGCGCCGGGCGAACGGCCACTTATGCTGGTCGCGCCTTATTTTTCTGCCGAACTGGCCGCCCGCCTGATCGAGCACGACATCCCGTTTCTCGATACCGCCGGCAATGCGAGCCTGATTCAGCCGGAGGCCACCCTGATGATCGCCGGCCGGCCGAAACCTGCGCGCATACCGCGCCGTCAGGCGTCGCGCGCGACCACGCCGAAGGGGCTCGCCGTGATGTTCGCGCTCGCGACGCAGCCGGGCCTCGTCGCGCAGCCGTACCGGGCGATCGCCGCCGCGTCGGGCGTCGCGCTCGGCACGGTCAACCTCGCGATGGACGACCTGATCGCGCGCGGCCTCGTCGCGCAGCGGCGCAACGGCGAACGGCTGATGCCCGACTGGCCGCGCTTCCTGCAGGAATGGGTCGCGCTGTACCCGAGCCGCCTGCGCGCGAAACTGCCGGCCCGGCGGTTTGCCGCGATCGCACCCGACTGGTGGCGCGGCTTCGATTTCGCCGCGTTCGATGCGCGGCTCGGCGGCGAAGCGGCGGCCGATCTGCTCACGCACGACCTGAAGCCGGCAGCGATCACCGTCTATACGCACGGCGCCATGTCGAATCGCCTGCTGCTGCAAGCCCGCCTGCGCCCGGACGAGCATGGCGACGTCGAGCTGCTCGAAGCGTTCTGGCCGCCGTCGCCGGCGCTCGACTGGCGCGCGCAGGATGTGCCGCTCGTGCCGCCGCTGTTGGTCTACGCGGATCTCGTCTCGTCCGGAGACAGCCGCAATCTTGCCGCCGCCGAACACATCCATGACCGATACCTCGCCCACCCGCCTGCTTGAAATCGACGCGCGCCGGCCGCTCGAGCCGGCGGCAGTCGCGCTGCTGCGGGCGGTCGGCTCGGCCTGCGCCCGGCTCGACGCGGCATTCGTCGTGGCCGGCGCGACCGCGCGCGACATCCTGATGTGGCATGTCCACGGCATCCGTCCGGTGCGTGCGACGCGGGACGTCGACGTCGCTGTGTGCGCGGTCAACTGGCCGTTTCACGAGCGGCTCGTCGATGCGCTCGTCGCGACCGGGCAATTCGCCCGCGCGCCGAAGCATCGGCAGAAACTGCTGTTCGACAGCGGCTCGCCGGGGTTTCGCACCGAACTCGATCTGGTGCCGTTCGGGCCGCTCGAAACACCGCCCGGCGAAATTGCATGGCCGCCGGGCGGCGACTTCGTGCTGAACGTGCTGGGGTTTCAGGAGGCGGTCGATACGGCGCTTGCCGTGTCGATCGGCGCCGGCGTCACGGTGCCGGTGGCGAGCCTGCCGGCGCTCGCGCTGCTGAAGCTGCTCGCGTGGAAGGACCGGCGCGCGCGCCAGAACAGCGACGCATACGACCTGCTGTTCCTGCTCACGCATTTTCACGATGCGGGCAATCGCGAGCGCATCTGGGACGTTGCGCCCGACCTGATCGAACAACATGGCTTCCAGCCGGAGCTGGCGGCAGCGGCGCTGCTCGCACGCGACGCGAAACAGATTGCGTCACCGCACACGCACGATGCGATCCGCGCACTGCTATCCGACGACGCGACTTACGCGATGCTCGGGCAGGATCTGCAGGCCCGCGCGTTCGCGCTGTTGCCCGGGGAATTCAACGACGACGCGGACCGGTATCTCGATGCGTTCCGCGGCGGCTTCCTCGCGGATCCGCTCGTCCATCGGGCGTGACATCAGCCAGTCACGCCGTTTTCACCGTCCTGCCCGGGTCGGCTCGACGAGGAAGCTTGAATCGGCGAGCGGCTCGTTTGCAAAGGACAGCCACGTCAGCCGCACCGACGCCGCGCCCCCCGTCACGGCAACCGGAAAGTGTCAAAGAACGTATCGCGCTCGATCACCGTGAGCGCCGCGCGCTTGTGCGGGAAATCGAATTCCTTCAGCGTGTAGAAGCCGAGCCGGTGCATGTACGCGATGTGCCGCACGTGATCGACGCGCGGCTCGCCGACGAGCCGCTGCGTGCGCGGTTCGTCGACGAACATGTAGTGCAGCACCCCGCTCCACCACGCATGCAGCTTGCCGGCGCTCTGGAACCGCGAGTCGCCGATCAGCAGGTGCAGCCCGCGATCGTAGTCGTGCGCGTCGTAGAACGGCGCGAGGCGATCCTCCTTCGCCCAGTAGAACTCGAAATAGCCGAACGGCGTGTCGTCGAAATAGCCGATCATCGGGTGCATGTGCGGATCGGCCAGCCGTTCGGCCAGATACGCCGCGTGCTCGTCGCGCGTGCCGCGCTGGTCCCAGAAATGCGCGACGCGGTCGAGGTTCATCCAGCCGCTGAAGAGATCCGCGTGCGCATCGATGTCGACGGTGCGCAGGCTGAACGTCATGCCGACCTGCGGCATATGGCGCGCATAGATCTCGCCGGCCGGCGACGGCGGCCGCACCGGATGCCGATGGCCGTTCGTGATCGCGTAGCGCAGCGGCATCCCGCCCGATGCGCTCGCCTTCAGCCACGGCCGCGGGTTCTGCCAGAACGTCGTGCGCGACACCGTGAACCGCAGCGTGTCGCCCGCGACCTGCGCGCCGTCGATCACGCCTTCACGCACCGCACGCGCGACGTACGACGCCACGGCCGCCGCATCGGCGCCGCCACGCGGCACCGAGATCGTCGCCGCATCGTGCCGCGTGTCGGTGTTGAACAGCGCGACGAACGTCGCCAGCAGCGCGTCCGGCGCGTCGTCGGGCCGCCAGGCATCGAGCGCATGCTCGACGACGGCCGCCGTCTGCCCCTGCGCGGCGCCATCGAGCGCCGCGGCCACTTCACCTTCGACAGCGTCGGCGACGCCGGCCGGTTTCGTCAGCGTGTCTTGCATCACAATGCTCCCGCGTCGTGGCGGTCGGCGAGGACGTGCAGCCCACGCTCGAGCGCCGGAAACAGGCTGCGCTGGAAATTGTTCCAGCGCAGTTCGAGAATCGTGTCGTCCGGCGCGATCGGCGTGTCGAGCACGTCGCAGATCACCTCGCCGGAATCGATACCGTTGTCGACGTAGTGGAACGACGCGCCCGTCATCGTCACGGGTTCGATCGACGACGTCGCGCCGGTGGCCCAGTCGACCCGCTCGCCGCGCGCGCCGTGCAGCGCGTCGAGGGTCGCCCACGCGCCGCGCCGCTGATACGGCGAATCGTCGGCCGTGATACCCGGATGGATGTTCGCGATGCGCCGATGAAAGCGCGCGCCCGGCCGGACGAGTTCGTCGAGGATCACGAGCAGCCCGTCGAGCACGACGACGTCGGCGTCGAGTTCGAGCAGGCGCTCGAGCAGGCGGCGCTCGAATGCCTGTTTGCCGGCCACGCGCTCACGCGCGTCGCGCGGCAGCCGCCGGTACGTCGACGGAATCGAACAGAACAGCGCGTCGACCGGCCGGCCCTGCACCGTCAGGCCTTCCGGCAGAATCCACGGGCGGCCCGGCGTGCGCGCGAACCCGTAATCGGCAACTTTCGCGCGGTCGGCGGGCGAGCCTTCGTCGTCGTCGACGATCACGCCCTGGAGCGTATAGCGTTCGCCGAGCGGCGAATCGTTCAGGCGCTCGACGAGGAATTCGAGCGGCGCCTTCATGTAGCGCGTGCCGCCACGATAAGCGACTGGCTGGCCGGCACGATCAGCGGCGCCGTTGCGCAGCGACTGGATGTAGACGAGATTTTTCTTCGGCATGGAGGCGTCGTGGAAAAAGCGGACGAAGGCGCCGCGGCCGGCCCGCGCCGGCCATGAAGGCCGGCCGGCGAGCCGCGGCGCGCGACGTCACCAGTTGTATTTCGCGGTCGCGATCACGGTGCGGTCGGTCCCGAAAATGCAGACGTTGTTCGACTGGCAACCGCTGATGTAATGGCGGTTGAACAGGTTCGTCCCGTTCACGGCGAAGCGCCAGTTACGCGTGTCGTAATGCAGGCCCGCGTCGAACAGCGTGACGCTCGATACCGTCAGCGAGTTGTCGGCCGCACCGGCCGACGCGCTCTGGTAGCGAATGCCGCCGCCGAGGCCGAAGCCGGCGAGCGGCCCCGTGTACCAGGTCCAGTCGGTCCACAGCGACGCCATCTGGCGCGGACGCGGAATGTCGACCGGCCAGTTGTTCAGCGAGACGTCGTTGGCCTGCACGTTCTTCACGTCCTGATAGACGTACGATGCGATCACCGACAGGTTTCGCGTGACCTTGCCGGTCGCGCTCAGCTCGATCCCGCGCGAGCGCACTTCGCCCGTCTGCACCGACTTCGTGCCCGTCGGGTCCTGGCTCGGCAGCGCCGACGTGAGCACGTTGGTCTGGTTGATCTGGTAGATCGCCGCGTTCAGCATCAGGTTCTTGCCGGGCGGCTGCCAGCGCAGGCCGGCTTCGATCTGCTTGCCGCGCGTCGGCTGCGGCAGCCCGCCGCCGACCAGGTTCACGCCGATCAGCGGGTTGAACGACGTCGCGTAGCTGACGTACGGCGACAGCCCGTAGTCGCCCTGGTACGTGAGGCCGACGCGGCCGGTGAACGCCGTGACGTCGGCCTTCGTCGACGTGCCGGCCGCGCGGTCGTCCATCCGCATGTTGACCCAGTCCTCGCGGCCGCCGAGCGTCAGCGTCCAGCGGTTCCACTTGACCTGGTCCTGCGCGTACAGGCCGAACGTGTTCATCGTCGTGTACGTGTTGGTGCGGAACGTCGCGTCGGGCGTGAACACCGCCGTCGTGACGGGCTGGTAGACCGGGTTGTAGATGTTCAGCGGCGGCGCGGCGGCGAGCCATTCGCTGTCGGTCGCGGTCTGGCGGTTGTACTGGAAGCCGAGCAGCAGCGTGTGCTGCAGCGGGCCCGTCGCGAAGCGGCCCTCCAGGTTGTTGTCGATGTCGAAGCGGCTGTAGTTCATCTGGAACACGCCGGCCCAGCGCGACACGTCGGTCGTGCTGCCCTCGACGAAGCCGTTGCCGAACACCGAGCCGTTGTCGAGCGACAGGTGCATCAGCCGCGTGTTCTGGCGGAACGTCCAGGCCGGCGTCAGGTTGCGCTCGAACTGGTAACCGACCGACCACTGCTTCTTGCGGTAGTAGTTGAAGTTGCCGTCGCCTTCGTAGACGTCCTTGTTGATCTGGCCGTTCGGGTTCGGCAGCACCGTGCCTTGCGCGGGCAGGAAGTTCGACGAGATGTCGCCCCAGTCCTGCAGGTAGGTCGCGGACAGCGTCAGCGACGTATCCGCGTCCGGGCGCCAGCGGAACGACGGCGCGAGCGCGACGCGCTGGTCGTTGTTCGGGCCCGTCAGCGCGTTGCCGTCGCGCGCGACGCCGACGAACCGGTACGCATACTTGCCGTCCGGGTCGAGCTTGTCGCCGACGTCGATCATGAACTGCTTGCGCGCGTAGTTGCCGATCTGCACGCCTGCTTCGCGCACGCGCTCGCCGTCGGCGAGCTTGGTGTGCACGTCGATGATCGCGCCCGGATCGCCCGCGCCGTACAGCACTGAGGTCGGCCCGCGCAGCACGCTGATGCTGTCGATCATGTACGGATCGACGCGCCAACTCGCGAGATTGATCGTGTTCGGCACCTGCAGCCCGTTCACATAGGCGGTCGGCGTGAAGCCGCGCAGCGCCGCGTACCAGTCGGAGCGGTTGTCCGACCCGTACGACGAGAAGCCCGGCACGTAGCGCAGCGCCGCGTTCACGTCGGTGGCGCCGGTCATCTCGATCTGCTGCGCGGTGACGACGTTGATCGTCTGCGGGATCTCGTTGAGCGGCGTGTCGGTCTTGGTGCCGGTCGTGCTGCGTTTCGCGACGAGCCCGACCGTGCCGTCTCCGGCCGAGGCCGCGTTGACGGTGATCGCCGGCAGCGTGCCGTTTTGCGCGCTGGTCGACGTCGTCGCCGTCGCGCCGGTTTGCGCACTGCTGGCCGACGCCGTGGCGCCCGCGTTCACGGCCGGCGCCGTCTGGGCGTATGCGTGCCCTGCCGCCGCCGTACCGAACGCCACGCTTGCCGCGGCTGCGATCGCACGCAAACGCGTGCCTGTTGCCCACTCCATCTTCTTCTGCTCCACTTTTTTCATGCGGTCTCCGACCGCGCCTTTGTCAAAGAGCGAAAGCCATGCGGCTCGCGCTCACCCCGTTGTCCGGTCGTTTTTCATGCGTGGTCCGGGCCGCGCCTTCGTCGTGCGCGGGCGCGATCCCGTCTTCGAGCGACGCGCAGATTTCGTCCGCGCGGCGCGCCAGTACCGACAGCAGCGTGTCGGACAGGCCATGGCTGTCTTCGCAGCAGCCTTGCAGGTAGATGCGCGGCGCGAAGTGCTCGGGCGTCGCGAGCAGGTAGTCGCGCGTGACGTCGCCGCGCGTGAGCGCATCGCCCAGATGCGGCGCGAGCCCTTCGAGCAGCGCCGAATGCGTGTCGCGGCGGTAGCCGGTCGCGAGCACGAGTGCGTCGAAACGCTCGACGCGCGTCGCGCCGCTCATCCGGTCGCGCAGCGTCAGCTCGATGCGGCCGTCGGCGGTGCGCACCGCCGCCTCGATCGCGCTGTTCGCGAGCAGCGCATGACGCGGCGTGCCGTCGATGCGCTGCAGGTACAGCATTTCGTAGATCTGCTCGATCAGCGGCCGGTCGACCACCGCATAGTTCGTGTCGCGATAGCGTTCGAGCAGCGCGCGGCGCGCGTCGTGCGGCTGTGCGTAGACGACGTCGGTGAATTCGGGGCTGAAGATTTCGTTGACGAACGGGCTGTCGTCGGCCGGCTTCAATGCGCCGGCACGCATCACGAGGTTCGCGTCGACGTGCGGGAAACGGCGTGCGAGGTCGATGAACACTTCGGCCGCGCTCTGCCCCGCGCCGATCACCGCGACACGGCGGCGCTCGCCGTCGGGCGATGCGACGAGCCGGTCGATGTCGGTCAGGTACGACGACGAATGGATCACGCGGTCGCGGCCGAGCGCGGCGAACGCCTCCGGAATCGCCGGCGTGCCGCCGACGCCGACCGACAGCGCACGCGTGACGCGCTGGCGCTCGTGGCCGGCCGCGTCGCGCGACAGCACGCGCAGCGCGTCGATCCTCGCGCCGTCGCCGCGCACCGGTTCGATGCCCAGCACGGTTTCGCTGTAATGGACGCGATCGTCGAACGCATCGGCCACCCAGCTCAGGTAGTCGTGGAATTCGACGCGAGTCGGATAGAAGTTCTTCAGGTTGACGAATTCGTTCAGCCGGCCGCGTTCGAACAGATAGTTGATGAACGTGTAGCGGCTTTTCGGATCGCGCATCGTGACGAGATCCTTCAGAAACGAAATCTGCATCCGGCAGTCGTCGAGCAGCATCCCGCGATGCCAGCCGAATTCCGGCTGACGCTCGATGAAGCAATGGGCGAGCGTGTGCGCGCTGCTGCGCTCCGCAAGGCGCACGGCCAGCGCCAGATTCGACGGCCCGAAGCCGACGCCGATCAGGTCGAATACGGTTTCTCTCTGCATGTCTCAGCTTCCTTGTCGGTAAATCCGGCCCGTCAGACGTGACGGCCGGAGAAGAACGTCTCGCGCAGCGTGCGCATCCACAACGGCTGCGCGTCGGCCAGCGCGAGACGGCGCTGCCGCGCGAAGCCATGCCGCGCGAGATGGTCGGCAACCCGCGTGTGGCCGGCCGGAACGGCACAGCCGACCGCTTCGGTACGCAGGTCGTCGAGAAACAGGTAATGCACGACGGACGGCAGCCAGCCGGCCACGCGATGCGCGCCGCGCCAGCGCGGCTCGCCGACCAGCATCCGCAGCCCGCGGTCGTAGTCGCGCGCCGCGACGTGCGGCCCGAGCGCGTCCTCCTTCAGCCAGAACGCCTCGAAATACGCGAACGGCTCGCCGTCGAAACAGCCGACCAGCGGCGTGACGTGCGGATCGGCTTCCTGCAGGCTTTCCGTGCCGCGTGGCGCGGGCGACGCGCCCGGCCAGCCGTCGCGCACGCGCGGCTCGTCGAACCAGCGCGCGAGCCGCTCGGCATCCTCCGCCGGTTGCCAGCCGCGCAACGTGAAGCGCACGCCGAGCGCCGGCAGATCGCGCGCATAGACATCGCCGCGCGGTGCGGGCGGCCGGCGCGGATGACGCCGGCCGTCGGTGATCGTCGGCAGCGTCGCGCACGGCAGAGAGGGGCCGACCCGCCACAGGTCGGCCTGTTGCGCCCAGCCGTCACGCAGGCAGCGGCCGCCGTCGGCGAGGACGCCGCTCGCGCGCAGCGCATCCAGCGCGACGGCCGGCCATGCGGCCGGGTCGAGCCGGATCGCCGCGTGGCACGCGCTGTCCGAAAACGCCGCGGCCAGGGCGGCCAACAGCGCCCGCCGCTGGTCGGCCGGCGCCGCGCGATGGTTGTACGCGACGAGGCGCAGCGCGCCGTCGTCGCCGAGCTGCGCACGCAGCAACTGCGCGCCGATGCCGTCGCCCTGCGCGACGCGGATCTCCACGCCGTCGCGCACGGCGAACAGGCCGTCCGCGAACGCGAGGCGGTAGGTATCGAGCATCGTGAATCCGTCCGGACGCACTTCAGCCAGCATGGCGCGCCTCCTGCCCCGTTTTCGCGTGCGCATCGAGCCGCGCGCCGAGGGCCGCGAGCGTCGGTGCCGCGAACACGTCGGCCACCGTCAGCGCATGGCCGGCACGGCCGGCCGCGTCGACGAAGCGCACGACGTCGAACGACGTCGCGCCGGCTTCGAACAGGTCCGCATCGGGCTCGGGGGCGGCCGTCGCGAACGTGTCCGACCACAGCGCGGCGAGCACGGCGGCGGCATGCGAAGGCGTTGCGTTCGGCCGGGTTGCGCCGTTGGCGCGCGTACCGGACGCAGCGTGCGTGGCTGCGTGCGCATCCGGTGCGCCGAGCGCCGCTTCCGACGCGCCGGCGAAACGCGCGACTTCGTCGTGATACAGATCGACGAGCGCCTCGACGAAATCGCGCGCGAGCAGTTCGTCCGCATACGAAAACGCGGCGCTCACGCGGCCATCCGGATGCTCGATGACGTCCAGTTCCAGCGTGAACACGACGCGATGGCGCACGTCGTCGAATTCGGCCAGCGACAGGCCGGCCCAGTCGCGTGCGGCCGCGCCGGTCGGGCGCAGGTAGTTGAACATCACCTGGAACAGCGGATTGGCCTGCGCGGCGCGCGGCGCGCGCAGCGCGGCGACGACGTCGGCGAACGGCACGTCGGCATGCGCATACGCGGCGAGCGCCGTGTCGCGCACTTGCGCCAGCACGTCGGCGCGGCGCGCAGCCGGGTCGATCCGCGTGCGCACGACGACCGAGTTGATGAAGAGGCCCAGCGCGGTACGCGCCGCGTCGCCCGTGAGTTCGCGCGTCGACGCGAGCACGCCGACCGGCTGGTCGGCCACGCCCGTCGTGCGGAACAGTGCCGTGTTGAGCGCCGCGTGCAGCAGCATCGGCAGCGTCGCGTGCGAGGCCGACGCGGCGTCGCGCGCGGCGCGAATCAGCTGCGCATCGAATTCGAACGCGATGCGGGCCGCGCGCCATTGCGGTACGGCCGGCGCATCGGCGCGCTGCGGCAACACGCGCGACGGCAGGTCGGCGAGTGCATCGCGCCAGTACGCGACGCGCGCCGGATGGCATGGCGCGGGCAGCACGAGCGGTTGGGCGGCCGGTTCGACGGCTTCGTCGATCGGCGCGGCGCCGCGCTGCACGCGGGCGACATAGCGGGCCCGCACCGCGTCGAGCCACAGCTCGATCGATTCGCCATCCGACACGATGTGATGGATCGTCACCGACAGCACGTGATCGTCCGCCCCGAGTCGCAACACGCGGGCGCGCCACAGCGGCGCGTCGGCCGCGAGGTCGAACGGCGCGAGCGCATCCTCGTCGGTCAGCGCGGCCGCGCGGGTCAGTGCATCGGCATGGACCGACAGGTCGATCACCGGCAGGTCGACGGCAACGTCTGCGTCGATCCGCTGGCCCGGCAGCGCGCCGTCGCGGGCGATGAGCCGTGCACGCAGCGCCGGATGCATGGCTGCCACATCCGCGAACGCGGCGCGCAGCGCGTCGACATCGAGCGGGCCGCGCACACGCAGCGCGACCGGAATGTTGTACGCGGCGCTGTCCGGCTGCGCGCGCCACAGGAACCACAGGCCGAGTTGGGCGGGCGACAGCGGCCACACGCCGTGCGCGTCCGGTTTGGCCACCGCGACGCCCGGCGCCGTGGCGCCGGAATGTGCGGCGCGCGGCGCATCGGCCACTTGCCGCGCGTACTGCGCAAGCACGGGCGCCTCGAACAGCGCGCGCACCGGCACATCGCGGCCGAGCCGTTCGGCCACGCGCGTCGCGACACGCACGGCGGCGAGCGAATGACCGCCGAGATCGAAGAAGTGATCGCCGCGGCCGACCCGCTCCAGGTTCAGCACGTCGCGCCAGATCGCCGCGAGCGCGGCTTCGTCGCCGTCGTGCGGCGCCTCGTACGCGCGTTCGACGCGCACCGGCGCCGGCAGCCGCGCACGGTCGACCTTGCTGTTCGCGTTGCGCGGCAGCGCGTCGAGCACGATCAGTTGCGCGGGCACCATGTAATCGGGCAGCGTGCGGCGCAGATGCGCGTCGAGCGTCGCGGCTTCGACCGGCTGCGCGGCCGCCTGCGCTTCGGCGGTCAGCTCGACGTACGCGACGAGCTGCGCGAGCGCGCCCTGCCCGTGCACGACCGCGCAGGCTTCGCGCACCGCATCGTGCGCGGCGAGCTGCGCTTCGATTTCGCCGAGTTCGATGCGCAGGCCGCGCAGCTTCACCTGGTGATCGACGCGGCCAATGAAATCGAACACGCCGTCCGCGCGGCGCCGCACGAGGTCGCCGGTGCGGTACAGTCGCGCGCCCGGCGCGCCGTACGGATCGGGCACGAAACGCTCGGCCGTCAGCGCCGGGCGATCGAGGTAGCCGCGTGCGACGCCGATACCCTCGCCGCCCAGGTACAGTTCGCCGATCACGCCGACCGGCAGCGGATGCAGCCGCGCGTCGAGCACGTGCGCGGTGCGCGCGCCGACCAGCGTGCCGATCGGCAGATACGCGGCGTCGCCGAGCTTCGCGAGATCGTCGCCGGGCCGGAACATCCACAGCGTCGGCGTGATGACCGTCTCGGTCGGGCCGTAGCCGTTGACCACGCGCACGTTCGGCAGCGCGCGGCGCAGCATCGCGAACGCCTCGCGCGACGTCGCCTCGCCGCCGACGGTCAGCGAACGCAGCGTCGGCGGTGCGCCGTGCGCGAGCGCCCATTCGGCGAGCTGGGCCGCGCAGCCGGGCGGCACGTAGGTCATCGTCACGCCGTCGCGGATCATCATCGCGCAAGTCTGCGCGGGCGGCCACAGCACGTCGGCCGTCACCGACACGGCGGCGCCCGACATGTATTGCGAAAACCAGCCTTCGTGCGCGCCGTCGAAATTCACCGACTGGAACAACAGGAACACGTCGCTTTCACCCGCGCCGTAGCGCTCGGCGATCGCCGCGCAATGCAGCGCGAACGACGCATGGTCGACGATCACGCCCTTCGGCTTGCCGGTCGAACCCGACGTGTAGATCGCATACGCCGCGTGGCCGGGCAGCACGTCCGGCAGCGCGACGTGCGCGGCTTCGTCAAGTGCGTCGATTGCGTCCGCGCGCCAGATGCGCAGTTCTGGCAATTCGGGCAGCGACGCGGCGCTCGCGGCGTCGGTCAGCACGTGCGCGATGGCCGCATCGCCGACGATCTGCGCGAGCCGTTCGCGCGGATGCGCCGGATCGAGCGGCACGAACGCGGCGCCCGACTTCAGCACCGCGATCAGCGCGACGAGCAGGTCGACCGAGCGCTGCAGCGCGACGCCCACGCGCATCTCGGGCCGCACGCCGGCCGCCACCAGATGGCGCGCCAAACGTGCCGCACGGGCATCGACTTCGCCGCGCGTCAATGCGCGATCGATATCGGCGACGCCGCGTGCATCGGGCCGCGCCTGCGCATGCGCGGCGATGCGTGCATGCACCGGTACGAACGGCTCGGCCTCGGTCGCGCCGGCCGGCGCGTTCCATGCGAAAAGCTGTGCGCGTTCGTCGGCAGGCAGCCAGTCGAGATCGCCGATCGGCAGATCCGGGCGCGCGAGCGCGTCGGTCAGCAGCGTGACGAAGCGTGCGGCCAGCCGCGCGATCGCATCCGCGTCGAACAGGTCGAGCGCGTAGATGAAGGCGGCGTCGAACGTGCCGTCCGGCGTCGCTTCGACGGACAGCGTCAGGTCGAATTTCGCGGACGGCGTGCCGGACGGCAGCAACGCGGCCGACGCCGCGCCGAGGGCTGGCAGCGCGCGGCGTTCGCCATACGCGGCCATCACCTGAAAGAGCGGATGGTGGCTCGCGCTGCGCGGCACGCCGAGCGCATCGACCACCTGCTCGAACGGCACGTCCTGGTGCATCTGCGCGTCGACGAGTGCGCGCTGCGTACGCGCGACCAGCGACGAGAAATCGCCGTGCGCGGGCACGTCGACGTCGATCGCGAGCGTGTTGACGAAGAAGCCGATCAGGCCGGCGACTTCCGCGCGCTCGCGGTTCGCGGCCGGCACGCCGACGCAGATTCGTGCGTCGCCCGTCGCGCGCGCCAGCAGCGCATCGAGCGCGGCGAGCAGCACGGCGAACGGCGTCGCGCCGGACGCGGCCGCGAATGCGCGCAACTGCGCACCGATACGCGCGTCGAGCGAAAACACATGACGCGCGCCGCGCGCACTGCGACGGGCCGGCCGCGCGGTCGCGCCCGGCAGTGTCAGCACGCCGCGCCGCGGGTCGAGCCGCTCGCGCCAGAACGCGAGCTGACGGTCGCGCTCGCCGGCATCGAGCCAGCGGCGCTGCCACAGCGCGTAGTCGGCGTACTGGATCGGCAGCGGCGCGAGCGGCACCGGTTCGCCCGACGCATACGCGCGATAGAACGCCGCAAGTTCGTACAGCATCACGCCCGACGACCAGCCGTCCGACACGATGTGATGCACGGTGAGTGCGAGCCAGTGATGCGTCGCGTCGAGGCGGATCAGATGCGCACGCACGAGCGGCGCCGTGCCGAGATCGAACGGTTCGGCCTCGTCGGCCGTCGCGACGGCTTCCGCGCGCGCTGCGCGCTGCGCGTCCGGCAACGCTTCGAGATCGGTTTCGCGCCACGGGCAGCGCAACGGCGCGTGAATCGTCTGCGCGACGCCGTCCGGCGCTTCGTCGAAGGTCGTGCGCAGCGCCTCATGGCGCGCGATCAGCGCATCGCACGCGAGACGCAGCGCATGCCCGTCGAGCGGGCCCGTCAGCGCGAGGCGCTCGGTGATGTGATACGCGTCCGGCGCATCGATCAGCCGCGCGTGCAGCCACAGCCGCGTCTGCGCGAACGATGCCGGCACGCGGTCGCTGCGCGGCGTGCGCGGCGGAATCGGCAGCACGCGGAAGTCGATGCCGGCCGCGCCGAGCTTGTCGATGAAGACCGCGCGCTGCGCGTCGGGCAGTTGCGCGAAACGCGTCGCGAGCGCCAGCCAGTCGGGTTGAACCTTCGTCATCCGTCGTCCTTATTGGGTTTCCAGTTCGCCGAGCAGCGCGTCGATCGCGCTCGCCGCATCGGTCGCGCCGCGTGCCGCGCAGGCCGCGTCGATCGCTTCCGCGCAGCGCGCCAGCGTGCGCGTGTCGAACAGCGTGCGCAGCGGCAGCGCGAGCCCCCAGTGCAGGTTGGCCTGCGCGTGGGCCTGCGTCGCGAGCAGCGAGTGGCCGCCGAGCAGGAAGAAATCGCCGTCGCGGCCGATCGCGTCCACGTGCAGCACGCGTTGCCAGATGTCGGCGAGCGCGCGTTCGGTGTCGGTCGCGAGTTCGACGGCTTCGGTTGCTTCACGCACCGGCGCGGGCAGCGCATGGCGGTCGCACTTGCCGTTCGGCGTGACGGGCAACGCGTCGAGCTCGATCAGCTGCGACGGCACCATGTACGCCGGCAGTTGCGCGCGCAGTGCGTCGAGCAGTGCCGCACGGTCGAGCGGGCCGGCGTCGCCGCGGGCGACATAGCCGATCAGTTGCTCGTCGCGCACGATCACGACCGCATCGTTGACGCCCGGCGCCGCGCGCAGCAGCGCCTCGATCTCGCCCGGCTCGATCCGCTGGCCGCGCAGCTTCACCTGCGTGTCGACCCGGCCGAGGTAGTCGAGCGCGCCGTCCGCGCGCCGGCGTGCGAGGTCGCCGGTGCGGTACATGCGGGCGCCCGGCACGAACGGATCGGGCACGAAGCGCTCGGCGGTCAGCGCCGGGCGGCCGAGATAGCCGCGCGCGAGGCCTGCGCCCGCGAGATACAGTTCGCCGGTCGCGCCGGCCGGCACCGGCTGCCATGCGGCATCGAGCACGTGCAGTTGCAGGTTCGCGATCGGATGACCGATCGGCACCGCGACCGCATGCGCGTCGTCGGGGCCGCAGGTCCAGTGCGACACGTCGATCGCGGCTTCGGTCGGCCCGTACAGGTTCACGAGCGTCGCGTTCGGCAGCAACCGCGCCATCTTCGCGACGAGTTCGGGCGCCAGCGCCTCCCCGCTCGCGACGATCAGGCGCACGCTGTCGCATTGCGCGGCGGCCGAGAAATCGTCGAGATGCGCGGCGAACGCGGCAAGCATCGACGGCACGAAATGCAGCACCGTCACGCCGTGCGCGTGGATCGCGGCGGCCAGACGGGCTGGGTCGCGGTGGTCGCCGGGTGCTGCGATCGCAAGCTTCGCGCCGATCGCGAGCGGCCACACGAATTCCCACACCGACACGTCGAAGCCGAACGGCGTCTTGTGCAGCACGACGTCGTCGCGCGTCAGCCGGTACGCATGCTGCATCCACGCGATCCGGTTCGCGAGCGCGCCGTGCGTGTTGCCGGCACCCTTCGGCTTGCCGGTCGAGCCGGACGTGTAGATCAGGTACGCGAGCTGCGCGTCGTCGATCGCCGCGGTTTCATCGTCGAGATCGCCCGCTTCGTCGGCCAGCAGATCCGCGACCGTCAGCAGTTGCGTATCGGCGCCCTCGCCCAGTGCGGCCTCGACCTGCTCGCGCAGATGTGCCTGCGTGATCGCGACGGCCGGCCGCGCGTCGCGCAGCAGGTATGCAATGCGCTCGGCCGGATAGTCGGGATCGACCGGCAGATACGCGGCGCCGGCCTTCAGCACGCCGACGAGCGCCATCACCATGTCGAACGAGCGCTCGACGCACAGCGCGACCGGCGTGTCGGGCTGCACGCCGCGCCGGCGCAGCACGGCCGCGATGCGCGACGTGGCGGCGTCGAGTTCGCGGTAGGTTGCACGTTGCACGCGGCCGTGCGCGTCCGCATATTCGAGTGCGATCGCGTCGGGCGTCGCCCGTGCCGCGTCGGCGAATTGCAGATGCAGCGGCTGGCGTTGTTGGGACGGCCAGAGATGTGCGGTGTCCTGCGCGCGCACCAGCGCGTCGCGGGTCGCGTCGTCGGCGATCGACAGCGTGCCGAGCAGCGCGTCCGGCGTGCGGGCCAGCGCATCGAGCGCGCAAGCGAACGCGCGGTGCCAGGTTTCGACCTGACGCGCGTCGACGCGTGCGGTGTCGTAGCCGTAGTCGATCGTCAGTTCGGCGCCGCTCTCGATCACGAGCGTCAGTGCGAAATCGGTCGCTTCGATGCTGCGTACGCCGCTCAACGCCAGCGCGCGCGGATCGGCATCCCGTGCGGTGTCGTCCACCGGATAGTTCTCGAACACGACCAGCGTGTCGAACAGTGCGCCGCCCGACCCGCGCGCCCAGCGCTGGATGTCGGCGAGCGGCGTGTGTGCGTGTTCGGCGGCCGCCGCGTTCTCGCGCTGCAGCGTTTGCAGCCAGTCGGCCGCGCGTTGCTGCGGCGCCGGCGCGGTGATGACCGGCAGCGTGTTGATGAAGAGACCGAGCACCGAGTCGACGTCCGCGAGCGCGTCGGGGCGGCCGGCGACGGTCGCGCCGAACGCGACGGCCGGCTGGTGCGTCATCCGCTGCAGCGCGAGCGCCCAGGCGCCCTGCACCAGCGTGTTGACGGTCAGCTTCAGCGCGCGGGCGGTTTGCGCGACGCGCGCCGTCGTGTCGGCATCGAGCGTCGCGCGCCACGTGACCATCTCGGCATCCGCGCGGTCGGCCGTGCGTTCCGCGATCAGCGTCGGTGCGTCGAGCTGTGCCAGGCGTCCGGTCCAGAAGCGCTCGTCGGCGTCGCGGTCGCGCGTGCCGAGCCACGCGATGAAATCGCGATAGCGCAGCGCCGGACGGCTCGCGAACGGCGACACGGCGTCCGGGTCGCGGTAGTCGCGCAGCACGTCGGCGAGCAGGCGCGCGGTGCTCCAGCCGTCGAGCAGCACGTGGTGACGCGTCCAGACGACCCGCCACGCGTCGTCCGTCACGCGGATCAGCGTGAGCCGCATCAGCGGCGGCTCGCGCCAGTCGAAACCGCGCGTGCGGTCGGCCGCGAGCCATGCGTCGAAGTCGGCGTCGAGCGTGTCGCCGCGCGTGCGCCAGTCGAGCTGTTCGACCGGCATGCGTGCGTGACGATGCACGCACTGCAGCGGCGCGGCTTCGTCCGGCATCACGCTCGTGCGCAGGATGTCGTGACGGGCGACCGACGCGTCGAACGCGGCCGCGAGCCGGTCGGCGTCCAGCCCGGTGGCGGTCGCGACGAGCTGGTTCACGTAGCTCGCGTGGCCGGGCGCGAACAGCGCATGGAACAGGATGCCCTGCTGCATCGGCGACAGCGGATACACGTCGTCGATCGTGCGCCAGTCGAGCGGCGCGCGTTCGATCGCGGCCTGCGTGAGACCGGCGGCCTGTGCGAGCGGGAAATCGCCCGGCGTCGCGCCGGCGCCGCGATGCGCGACGCGCGACGCACATGCATCGATGAGTTCGCGCAGCGCGGCCGCGAAGCGGTCGGCGAACGCGTCGATCGTCGCGCGTTCGAATTGCGGCGCACCGTAGACCCAGTGCACCTTCAGCGTGCGCGCGCCGTCGCCGTCCGCATCGAGGTACGCATGAATCGCGAGCGTGTTGCCGAGCGGCCCCTGGGAATCGCGCTCGACGCCGGTGCCGCCGAAACGCGGGACGAGCGTCGCATCGCGCGGCGCGTCGAACTGGCCGAGATAGTTGAACGTGACGCGCGGACGCGGCACGGCAGCCAGCGCCGCACGCGTGGCCGCGTCGCCGAAGTGCGCGAGCACGCCGAAGCCGAGCCCCTTGTGCGGCACCGCGCGCAGTGTGTCCTTGACCGCGCACAGCGTGTCGCGGGCCGTCGCTGCGACCGGCAGCGTCACCGGGTAATGGCTCGTCAGCCAGCCGATCGTGCGGCTGGCCTCCGCGTCGTCGAACAGCGCTTCGCGGCCGTGTCCTTCCAGTTCGACCCGGCACGATGCGGCGCCGCGCGCGCCGGCCAGCGCCAGCGCGAGCGCCGCGCCGAGCAGCTCGATCGTCTGTGTGCGATAGGCCGCGTGCGCGTCGGTCAATGCGGCGCGGGTCAATGCCGCGTCGATCGTCTGCACGACGACGGCTGCATCGGCGTTCGTCGCCGCTGCGCCAGGGTGATCGGGCACGATGTCGTCGCCCTGCGCCATGCCGGCCCAGTAGGTGGCTTCACCTGCGAACGGCGACGCCGGTTCCGTTGCCGCGCGGGCGAGCCGTGCAGCCCAGGCGTCGGCGCGCAGGCCCGGCTGCGACAGGCGGACCGGTGTGCGTTCGCATGCGGCGCGGTAGGCGGTGTCGAGGTCGTCGAGCAGGATGCGCCACGACACGCCGTCGACGATCGCATGGTGAATCGCGAGATAGAGCCGCGTCGAACCGTCCGGCAGCCGTGCCGCGCACGCGCAGGCGAGCGGCCCGTTGCCGAGGTCGAGACGGCGTTGCAACGCGTCGAAGCGTGCCAGCGCGTCGGCTTCGTCGCGTGCGGCGACTTCGACGAACGGCAGCGCGTCGTACGACTTCGCCGCATCGCTCGCGTGCCACGTGCCGTCCGCGCCGCATGCGAAGCGCTGGCGGAATGCGTCGTGATGCGTGAGCAACGCGTCGAATGCGCGTGCGAATGCGTCCGCGTCGAACGCGCCGCGCACGTCGAACGACACCGATTGGTTCCAGTGGCCGCGGTGCGGGATATCGAGCGCGAAGAAGCGTTGTTGTGCGGGCGTCAGGATCGGGGTGGCGGCCGGTGTGACCGTTGCAGGCGCAACCGCAGGGTTCGAGGCAACAGCCGTGTCATCCGTTTTCGCGATGCGCGCGAGTTCGGCGACGGTCGGCCCGTCGAACAATTGCTTCGGCGTGAAGCGCACGCCGCGCTTGCGGGCACGGGCGATCACCTGCAGCACGAGGATCGAATCGCCGCCGAGTTCGAAGAAATTGTCGTCGCGTCCGACCTTCGGCGCCTTCAGCACGGCCTGCCAGACGTCGGCGAGCACCGTTTCGACCGCGCCCTGCGGTGCATCGCCGGACGCGACCACAACCGGCACCACTGCCAGTTCGCGCAAAGCCGCGCGATCGATCTTGCCGTTCGCGGTCACCGGCAGGCGAGCCAGTGCGACGAACTGCGCGGGCACCATGTAATCGGGCAACGTCGCGGCGAGCGCGGCGCGTACCGCCGCTTCGTCGAATGCCGCGCCGTCGCGCATCACGACGAACGTCGCGAGCCGCAGGCGGCCGTCGTGCTCGATCGCGAGCGTCTCGGCCTGCGCGATCGGGCCGGCCGCGCGCACGACCGCGCTCACCTCGCCCGGCTCGACGCGGTAGCCGCGAATCTTCACCTGGTCGTCGATCCGGCCGAGGAAGGCGAGGCGGCCGTCCGTGCGCAACCGCACGCGGTCGCCCGTGCGATACAGCCGCGCGCCGGGCGTGAACGGATCGGGCACGAAGCGCTCGGCGGTTTGCGCCGGACGCCCGAGGTAGCCGCGCGCAACGCCCGGCCCGCCCAGATACAGCTCGCCGGTCGCGCCGGCCGGCACGCACGCGCCGAACGCATCGAGCACCAGCGCACGCGCATTCGGCAGCGGCAGGCCGAGCGGCACGCCGCTCGCGGGATCGCGCGCGTCGGCGGCAATCGACGCCGTGTCGCACGCGATCGCGCCGACGGTCGCTTCGGTCGGCCCGTAATGGTTGATCACGCGGCACGCCGGCGCGAGCGCGGCCAGGCGCGCGACGAGCGCCCACGTGAGCGTTTCGCCGCCCGTCACGAGCGCGTGACGCGGCAGCACGTCGGCCGGCGCGCGCGCGTCGAGCAGCGCTTGCAGATGGCTCGGCACGATCTTCAGCACGCCGACTTCGCGGCGGCGCATTTCGTCGGCGAACAGGTCCGGATCGAATGCGCACGCGGCCGGCAGCAGGTGCAGCGTGCGGCCCGCGCACAACGCGCCGAACAGCGTCGTGTGACCCAGATCGGCCGCGACCGTCGAGACCATCGCGAACGATGCGTCGGGCGCGAACGCGAGTTCGTCGAGCATCCCCAGCACGTAGTCGGCCAGCGCGCCGTGCGACACGACGACGCCCTTCGGCGTGCCGGTCGATCCGGACGTATAGATCAGGTATGCGCCCTGTTCCGGGTGCGGTGCGACGCGCACCCCGGCCGCATGGGCGAGCGTCGCGTCCTGCGCGAGCGCGTCGACGTCGAGCGGCTGCGCGTCGAGGCCGGCCGGCCATGCGGCCGGCTCCGCGACGAGCGCCCAGCGCGCGCCGCAGTCGGCGGCGGCCGCGGCGAGACGCGCGGCCGGCTGTGCGGGGTCGAGCAGCACGGCCAGCGCGCCGGCTTTCAGCGCGCCGAGCAGGCCGACGACGAAACGCGCCGAACGTTCGATGCAGACGACGACGGCCGCTTCGGCGGCCGCGCCGCGTTGCGTGAGCGCCCGCGCGATGCGGTTCGATGCGTCGTCGAGTTCGGCGAACGTCAGCGACGTCGATGCGTCGGAAAGCGCGACGCGATGCGGATAGGCGGCTGCCTGCCGCGCAAACGCGGCGACGATGTCCGCATGCTCGATACGCAGCGCACGGCCGTCGCGCGGCTGGCGCGACGCAGCCGACGCATCGCACGGCAGCGCGGCGGTCGTGGCGTGCGGTTCATGGGCAGCGGCCGCGACGAGCGCCGCATAGCTGTCGAGCCACGCACGCGCGGTGTCGGCCTCGATGCAGTCGGTCGCATAGGCCGCGACCAGTTCGATCCCGTTCGCGTCGTCGGTGAAATCCAGTGCGAAGTCGAAGCGCGCGGCGAGATCGGGCCCCGGCGTCGCGACCGCCGTCGCGCCCGGCAGCACGCTGTCGTGCCGTGCGTCGAACTGCTGCGCGAACTTCACGCGCAGCCATTCGTCGCCGCGCTTGACGGGCGGCTTCACCGCGTCGACAACGCGCTCGAACGGCACGTCCTGGTGCGCGACCGCGTCGAGCGCCGCGGTACGCGCCGCGTCGACGAGCGCGCGGAACGGCAGCGTCGGCGCCACGCGCACGCGCAGCGCGACCGTATTCAGGAACAGACCCAGCAATGCGCGCGTTTCGGGACGCTGGCGATGCGCGACCGGCACCGCGACGACGACGTCCGTTTCGCCGGTCAGGCGCGACAGCCATGCGTCGAGCGCGGCCAGCAGCACCGTGAAGACGGTCGCCTGCGCGTCGCGTGCGAGTTGCCGCACGTCGGCCGCGACCGCATCGGGCAGACGCACCGATACACGGGCGCCGTGCAGCGTGCGCGTGGCGCCCGGCTGGCGGTCGACCGGCAGCGCGAGCGGGCCCGGCACGTCGCGCAACGCGCCGCGCCAGTAGTCGAGCTGACGCTCGCCCTCGCCGCCGGCCAGCATGTCGCGCTGCCAGTCCGCGTAGTCGGCGTACTGGATCGGCAATGCAGGCAGCGACGGTTCGCGGCTTTCGGCATACGCGCAATACGCAGCCGACAGTTCGTCGAACACGCAGCGCGAGCTCCAGCCGTCGGTGATCGCGTGATGCGCGGTCAGCAGCAGCCGGTAACGGTCGTCCGCGAGCACGACCAGCGTCGCGCGCAGCAGCGGGCCGCGTGCGAGGTCGAACGGCTCGGCCGCGTCGCGCTCGGCGAGACGCGCGGCCTGCGCGTCGCGGGCGGCCGGCGGTTGATCGCGCAGGTCGACCGCGGCGATCGATACCGGCAGATGCGCGTGAATCCGCTGCATCACGACGCCGTCGTCGTTGTCGACGAGGGTCGTGCGCCACGCTTCGTGACGGCCGATCACGTGATCGAGCGCGCGCTGCAGCGCGTCGCGGTCGAGCACGCCGTCGATCGTCCAGTGTGCGGCGATGTGATACGCGGCGCTTGCGTCGCGCGTTTGCGCGAGCACCCAGAAACGTTGCTGCGCGAGCGATGCCGCGCGATCGACGTACGGCGCGCCCGATGCGGCAGCATCGGCCGGCGCGCGGCGCGCGGCGATCGTGACCAGCGGTTCGCCGGTTTCGCGTTCCGCGCGATCGACCGTGTCGGCCAGCTCGGCGAGCGCCGGATCGGCGAACAGCGTATCGAGCCGCAGATTCACGCGCACGGCCGCACGGATCGCGGCCTGCAACTGCATCGCGGCGAGCGAATCGGCGCCCAGCGCGAAGAAACGATCGTCGCGCGACGGCATGACGTCGAGGCCGAGCAGCGTTTGCCAGAGGTCCGCGATCTGCTGTTCGGTCGGCGTGCGCGGCGCATCGCCGGCGGCTTGCGACGTGTCGCGCGCGGCGGCAATCCGCTCGCGCAGCGCGGCACGGTCGAGCTTGCCGTTCAGCGTGTACGGCAGCGCATCGCAACGCACGAACCGGTGCGGCTGCCACGCGGCCGGCAGTTGTGCGGCCACGTGCGCCTTCAACGCGGCATCGTCGGCCGCCGCGCGCAGCGCGACGCACGCGATCAGCCGCGTCGACCCGTTGGCGGTGTCGGCGATCACGGCCGCGTCGGCCACGGCTGGATGCGAGCGCAGGCACGCGGCGATTTCCGCCGGCTCCACGCGCACGCCGCGCACCTGGACCTGATCGTCGAGGCGGCCCAGATAATCGTATGCGCCGTCATCGCGCAGGCGTGCGAGGTCGCCGGTGCGATAGACGCGCGCGCCGGGCTCACCATCCGCATCGGGAACGAAACGTTCGGCCGTGAGCGCCGGGCGGCCGTGATAACCGCGTGCGACGCACACACCGCCGAGCAGCAGTTCGCCCACTCCATCGGTATCGGCGCCGTCGATGCGTGCGACCCGCGGGCCGATCACACGGCCGATCGGCAGCGACGCATACGCGTCGTCCGCGGCCAGCACCGGTGTCTCGCCCGGCTCGACCGGCCACAGCATCGGCGAGATCACGGCTTCGGTCGGCCCGTAACCGTTGATCAGGCGCACCGCCGGGAACGTGCGGCGCACGAATTCGAATGCCTGCTGCGGCAGCGCTTCGCCGCCGAACGCGAGCACGCGCAAGGCCGGCGGCACGCCGTCGCGCGCGGCGACGGCCGCGAATTCGCGCAGGTACGCGGGCGGAAACGCGGCGACGTTGACCGCTTCGCGCCCCATCAGCGTGTGAGCGTCGACCGGCGCGAACGGCTGCGGCGGCGCGACGACGATGCCGGCGCCGACCGCGAGCGGCGCGAGCCAGCATTCGTGCGCGGCGTCGAAGTTGACCGACGCGAAATGCAGCAGACGGTCGCCCGCCTCGATCGGCAGCGCGGCGGCAAGCGCGTCGCAGTGCGCGGCGAGCGGCCCATGCTCGACGACCACCGCCTTCGGCGTGCCGGTCGAGCCCGACGTATAGATCATGTAGGCGGCCGAACGCGGATGCACGGTCACGGTGTCGTCATCGAACCCGTGATCCTGCGCAACGCCCGATGCTTCGGCCGTCACGTCGAACGCGTGTTCGAATGGCGTGCCGAGCGCCGCGCGGCCGGCGGCGTCGACGATGCCGTGCCGCAGTTGCGCATCCTGCACGATCCAGTCGAGGCGCGCGGCCGGATGGCGCGGATCGAGCGGCACGAATACGCCGCCTGCCTTGAGCACGGCCAGCAGCGCGACGAACAGTTCGCCCGAACGCTCGACGCACACGCCGACCCGCACTTCGGCGCCGACGCCGGCCGCGCGCAGTTGCCGGGCGAGCTGCGATGCACGCGCATCGAGCGCACCGCGCGACAGGCGCAGGTCGTTCTGGAAAGGCACCGCGATGGCGGGCGCGTCGGGCGCGAGGCGCGCCAGTTCGCGGATTCGGTGATGCAGCGCAGTCGGGAAACTCGTCATGTGCATGAAGTCCTTCGGTCCGGCCGCTTCGGCCAAGTCTCGGGGCCGCTTGGGGCGGCTTCACTGGTGTGACGAACGGCGCGGCCGATTTTTTACCGTTTTGCGCGCAAAGTGCGTGCGGCCGCTTTTTTTGCCGATGGGACTAAATATTTGCGCGGCCCGTTCGTCTATCAGGGAGGAAAGCCGGAATGGGGCACGCCCCGCCGCTTTCGCGTCAGATTTGCCGTTTCCGCTTGATTGCCTGCCTTCCATTTACCGACGTTGCCGATGACAGCCGCCCACGAGCCTTCTTCCCCGCCGTCCCTCGACGCTTCCCCCGGCCGCCCCGCGGCGCGCCTGATCCTTGCGCTGCTGCGCGAAAGCCGCGTGTCGCTCACGCTGGCGCTCACCGCGTGCGTGCTGAACGGCGTCGCGAGCGTGCTGCTCGTCGCGACGCTGAACCGCGCGCTGTCGCAACCGGGCGCCGCCGACGCGGCGCTCGCGTGGCGCTTCGCGCTGTGCGCGGTGATCGCGCTCGTCACGCGGATCGTGTCGGGCACGCTGTTCGCCCGCCTGTCGCAGGACACGATGGCGCGCTTGCGCGTGCATCTGGCGCGGCGCGTCGGCGCGGCCGAGCTGCGCGACATCGAGCGGATCGGCGCGGCGCCCGTGCAGTCGGTGCTGACCGACGACGCGACCAACGTGTCGATGCTGTTCTTCGCGCTGCCGAACCTGGTCATGCACGGCTCGATCGTGTTCGGCTGCCTCGGCTATCTGGCGTGGCTGTCGTGGCCCGTGTGCCTGCTGGCGCTGGCCGCGATCATCGCCGGCTCGCTCGGCTATCACACCGGCGATCGCCGCGCGATCGCGGCGCTCGAAGCCGCCGGCCAGGCGCAGGACCGCCTGTTCGGCTATCTCGGCTCGCTGTTCTCCGGCGCGAAGGAGCTGAAGCTGCACGATGCGCGCGCCCGCCAGTTCGTCGACGGCCAGCTCGGCGCCGCGATCGGCGAAGTGCGCGACCACCGCCGCCGCGCGTTCAGCGCGTACGCGGTCGGGGTCGGCTGGATCATCTTCCTGTTCTACGTGTTCCTCGGCGTCGCATCGTTCTGGCCGCAGCTCGGCGTGCATGCCGATCCGGCCACGGCGGCCGGCTACGTCGTCGTGTTCCTGTTCATGCTCGTGCCGCTCGACGGCCTGCTGAACAACCTGCCGACCGTCAACGCGGCGCGCGTGTCGCTCGGGCGGATCGAAGGCGTGATGGCCGAATTCGGCGCGCTGCGCACGGTGCCGCCCGCGGCCGATGCGCCCGACGTGCCGCCGGCCGGCGCCGTCACGCTGCGCGGCGTCACGCACGCGTATTTCCACGAACGCGACGAACGGATGTTCAGCATCGGGCCGATCGACCTGACGATCAAGCCGGGCGAGCTCGTGTTCATCGTCGGCGGCAACGGCAGCGGCAAGACCACGCTCGCGAAGGTGCTGACCGGGTTGTACGAGCCCGAACAAGGCACGATCGAGGTCGACGGCCGCACGATCGGCTGGCGCGAGCGCGCGGCCTACCGGCAGCGCTTCAGCGCGGTGTTCAACGATTTCCACCTGTTCGATGCGCTGCTCGGCATCGTCGACCCCGACGATCCGTCCCGTGCGCAGGCCGATGCGCGGGCGAACGCGCTCGTCGCGAAACTCGCGCTCGATCACAAGGTGAAGGTGGTCGACGGCGCGTTCTCGACGCGCGCGCTGTCGACCGGGCAGCGCAAGCGGCTCGCGCTCGTCGTCGCGTACCTGGAAGATCGCCCGTTCTACCTGTTCGACGAATGGGCGGCCGACCAGGACCCGTCGTTCAAGGCCGTGTTCTACGAGCAACTGCTGCCGGAGCTGCGCGCGCGTGGCAAGGCCGTGATCGTGATCACGCACGACGACCGCTACTTCGATCTCGCCGACCGTCTGCTGAAGCTCGACAACGGGCGCATCGTCAGCGACACGCAACCGGCACGCCTGCGTGCACAGGATGGCGTCGATGCGCTGAGCGCGTAACCCGACAGTTGCTCAAAAAAATCGCCGGCACGCTGCATGGGCAGTGTGCCGGCGATTGTCGTTTCAGCGGGGAATGTGGCTGACGTGTGGCGAAAAGGAAAGGCGGAAGCCATGCGTCGTCGGGCCGATCACGACGCCCTGCCCGTCAACGCGGCATCGCCTGCTGCTCGAAGCACGCCGCGCTCAACGCACGGCCGGCAGCTTCAACATCGTGTCGGTCATCACGTCGGCCAGCTTCAGCGCCGACATCGGCCCGCCGAACCCCCAGATGTTGCGCTCGATCAGCGCGATCCGGTGTTCCTTCAGTGCGGGCACGAAGCGCCACACCGGCGAATCGAGTTTCGCCGACAACGGCACGTCCATCCCCGATGCGGTCACGAACAGCACGGCGAGGTCGCGCTGCCGCAGCAGATCGGCCGACGTCACGTACAGCGTGCCTTCCCGCGTCGGCTTCTTCGGCCACGGCTCGAGCCCGAGCGCCCGCGCGAGGCCCGCCGACGTGCTGTTGCCCGTATAGGCCCAGTAACGATCGGGCAAGCCGAGATCCTGCAGCAGCGCGACACGCTCGCCGTGGCGGCCCGCGGCCGCGAGCCGCGCCGCATTGCGCGCGATGCCGGCGTCGAGTTGCGCTTCGACCGCCTGCGCGCGCGCGTCGCGCCCCGTCACCGCGCCGATCGTCCGGAAGATCTGCCGCATCCAGTCGAGCTGCGTGACGGGTACGCCGTCTTCCGACACGTTCGGGCTGAACTGGAACAGGATCGTCGGCGCGATCCGGTCGAGCGCATCGAAGATCGGCGCGTGCCGGAAACCGACGCCGATGATGAGGTCCGGCTTGACCGCCGCGATCGCCTCGAGCCCCGGCTCCTGCCGCGAGCCGATGTCGGTCACGTGCGCGAGCTGCTCGCTCCGATAACCGAGCCAGCCCGGGTAGAACGCCGTATCGGCCATCCCGGCCGGCACGAGGTCGAGCGCGATCACGCTTTCCGCGAACATGAAGTCCAGCGCAACCACGCGCTGCGGCCGCACGGGCATCTTCGCGCTGGCCTGCGACACGACTGGGTTGCCGGCCAGCGACACGGTGCCCTCTGCACCGCGGGCATCCCCGGCCGCGGCCACGGAACCGGCCGCCGATGCGGAAAACGCACCGCAGCACGCGGCGCCGAACGCCGCCGCGAGTGCACCGAGCGCATGCCGGCGGCCGGCGTGCGTCACCGGATCGCGTCCTGCTCGGCCAGCGCCGCGTCGTCCATCGTCAGTAGCAGGGGGCAGCTTCCACACAGTTGCGTTTCTCCAGGAATTTCGTAGCGCAGGCAGCACACGCGGCGCGCGCGAAACGGCGTCGGCAGCAGCGGCGAGCGCGGCACGGCATCGCGCACGGGCTGGCGCAGCGGATTCGATTCGCCGCGCACGCAGGTCGAACCGAACAGCCAGTTCGCGTCGCCGACGGGATCGGCCGCGCACGGCAGCGAGCGATACGTATCGAGCAGATAGTCGAGCAGGTTGCCCGCGTTGCTCCACAGCACGCGCGGCGTGACGCGGCCCATCGCCGCGAGCAGGTCGATCACCGCGCCGAGATGCGCGATGAGCCCCGCATAGCGCGGCTCAGGATCGTCGCACGGCGCGCCGAGCGCGTCGCTCGCGAAATACAGCGCGGCCGGCATCCCGTCGTCGAGCGCGACGAACGTGCGCTCGGGCGTCATGTCGAGCGGCCGGCCGAGCGTCAGCGCGGCGACGACGCCGGCCGGCGCCGCGCGGCCGAAATAATATTTGCTCCATTGCGACATCAGCGCGCGCGCATGCAGTGCCGGATCGCCGCCGTAATGGTTGACCATCGCGCCGAGCACGGCGTCACGGTGCGCGGGCAACGCGCTGACGGGCACGACGACGCGGCCCCGCGCGTGCGCATCGTCGGGCATGCCGAGCCAGACGACGTCGAGGTGCTCGGCGAACGGTTCCGGCGCGAACGCCGAAAAGCGCGTGGCGCGCGCGCCGTCGAGCGCCGGCGTCATCGCCCCGCGCGCCGGGCGCGGCGCCCCTCGAGAATCAGCAGACCGAGCAGGTACGGCGCGCCGATCAGCGCGGTCAGCACGCCGGCCGGCACTTCGCGCGGCGCGACGACGGTGCGCGCCGCGAGATCCGCAAACCCGAGGATCAGCGCGCCGCACGCCGCCGCGAGCCACAGCCGCGTGCGATGCCGGCGCGCGCCGAGCATCGTCGCGACGTGCGGCGCCATCAGCCCGATGAAGCCGACCGGCCCGACCGCTGCGACGGCCGCGCACGCGGCGAGCGTCGCGATCGTCAGCGCGAGCGGCCGCAGCGCGGCCACCGGCAGGCCGAGCGCAGCCGCCTGGTCGTCGCCGAGCGCGAGCATGTCGAGCGGTTTCGCGAGCCACGCGAACACCGGCACCGCGAGCACGCACCACGGCAGCAGCATCGACACCTCGCCCCAGCTGCGGCCGTACGTGCCGCCGACGAGCCACACGACGAAGCGCGCGGGCTGCACGCTTTCCTGCGTGATCAGCCATTGCGCGAGCGTGGTCCACAACGCACCGATCACGATGCCGGTCAGCGCGACCGCGAGCGGCGCGTAGCGATGCCGGTGATTCAGCGCGAGCGTGATCGCGAGCGACAGCCCGCCGCCGATCAGCGCCGCCGCCGCAAGCGTCACATGACCCATCAGCGGCCACGTCGACAACGCGAACAGCGTGACGAGCCCCGCACCCTGCGTGACGCCGAGCACTTCGGGGCCCGCGAGCGGATTGCGCACGACGCTCTGCATCGCGACGCCGCTCACCGCCAGCAACGCGCCCGCGAGCAACGCGCACAGCAGGCGCGGCATGCGCAGGTCGATCAGCATGCGCGCGAGCGCATCGTGACCGGACAGCGCGGCCGACCAGCGCGCGGGCGACAGCCATTCGGGGCCGGCCGACACGCCGACGAACACCACCAGCACGCCCGCCACGACGAACAACGCGGTGCGCAGCGGCCAGCCGAGCCGTTCGAGCCAGCCGACGAGCCGCGTCGAGCCGCCGCCCGTCGCGCGTTCGGCATCCGCATGCAGCACGCCCGACCACGCGGCGCCGCGCCGGATCATCGCGAGCATCAGCGGCGTGCCGACCAGCGCGATCGCGACGCCGGTCGACAGCGTCGCGTCGAGGCCCGACGCAAGCACCGCGCTGTCGGTGACGAGCACCAGCGCGCCGCCGGCGAGCGCCGACAGCGGCACCAGCACGCCGAGCCGAGCCGCACGCGCGCCGCGCACCTGGCGCAGCAGGTTCGGCGCGACGAGGCCGACGTACGACAGCGGGCCCGCGATGCTGACGGCCACGCTCGTGAACGCGACCGCGACGATCGTCGCGGCAAGCCGCGTCGCATCGACGCGCACGCCGGCCGCCGCCGCCGCATCGTCGCCGAGCGTGAGCGGATTCAGCGGCCGGATCACGAACGGCAGCGCGGCGAGCGGCACGACGAGCCAGCGCGCGGCGAGCGCGAGGCCCGTCGCGCCTGGCTGGTACAGGCTGCCGTTGGTCCACAGCGCGGCGCCCGCGATGTTCTGCTCGAAGAACGCGAGCACGAGCGTCGACAGCGCGGCGAACAGCAGCATGCATACGCTGCCCGCGAGCACGAGCCGCAACGGCGTCGCACGCCAGCCGCCCGCCGCGACGATCGCGCACGCGGCCGCGGCGAGCCCGCACACGAACAGCAGCGGCACCGTCGCGACGCCCGCCAGCGCCGGCACCAGCATCGCCGCGAGCAGGCCGAGCTGGGCGCCGCCCGTCACGCCGAGCAGGTCGGGCGACGCGAGCGGATTGCGCGTGAGCGACTGGAACAGCGCGCCGGCGATGCCGAGGCAGCCGCCCGCGACGAGCGCGGCCGCCACGCGCGGCAGATTGAGGTCGAACAGGAACACGTGAGCGAGCGACGCGGCATCGCTGCCGGGCGCCGCCGCCCACCACACGCGCAGATCGGGAGCGATCCGCAGCGCCGCGAGCAGCGCGATCAACGCGACGAGGCCGAACGCGATCGCGCCGGCCCGCCCTGTCGTCGCGCCCTTGCCGGTCGCCGCGAGGCGCTTGCGCATCGCGAACGTCGTCATACGGCGAGATCCCGGTCGAACACGCCGGCCGCCTGCGGCGCGCCGTCGGTCGACGGCCCGTAGGCCGGCACGCACATCGGCGCCCCCGTCTGCGGATGCGCGAGCTTCAGCATCTCGACGCCGAATGCCGCGCGCAGCCGCGCCGGGTCGAGCATCGCGTCGGGCGTGCCCTGCGCGACGAGGCGGCCCGCGCGCATCAGCACGATCTCGTCGCTGTACGCGGCCGCCTGGTTCAGGTCGTGCAGCACCCACACGATCGTCAGCCCGCGCGCGCGGTTCAGCGTACGCAGCGCATCGAGGATGTCGAGCTGGTGATGAATGTCGAGATAAGTCGTCGGTTCGTCGAGCAGCACGATCGGCGCCTGCTGCGCGAGCGCCATCGCGATCCAAGCGCGCTGGCGCTCGCCGCCCGACAGCGCACCGACGTCGCGCTCCGCGTCGCCCGCGAGACCGCTCGTGTCGAGCGCCTCGTCGATCGCCGCCTGATCGGCGCGCGACAGGCCGCGCAGGAAACCGCCGTACGCATAGCGCCCGTACGCGACGAGCTCGCGCACGGTGAGGCCCGACGGAATCTGGTTGAACTGCGCGAGCATCGTCAGCTCGCGCGCGAGCGCACGACGGCGAAACGACGCGAGCGGTTGGCCGTTCACTTCGACGTGGCCGGCACGCGCGGGCTGCAGGCCCGCGAGCGTGCGCAGCAGCGTGCTCTTGCCGCAGCCGTTCGGTCCGCACAGCGCGGTTACGCGGCCGGCCGCGATCGACAGGTCCAGCCCGTCGATCACGACATGGTCGCGATATCCCACCGACAGCCCGCGCGCGGCAAGCGCGGCGGTACTACGCGTCATCAATCCTCCGTTCGGTCGCGCGGGACCGTGTAACTCTGCGCCATCGCGACGACGACCTTGCGCGGCCCCTCGAACGGGTCGCGGGCATGCGCGGTCAGCATGTTGTCGAGCATCAGCACGTCGCCGGTGCGCCACGGGAACACGATGCGCTGCTGGTCGAGCACGCCGCGGATCTGCGCGAGCGCATCGGCCTCCAGCGGCTCGCCATCGCCGTAATACACGTTGCGCGGCACATTCTCGAGCCCGACCGCGTCGACGAGCGCTTCCTGCATGTCGTCGTCGAGCGCCGACAGGTGAAACAGGTTCGCCTGGTTGAACCACACGCGCTCGCCGGTGCGCGGATGACGCGCGACGGCCTGGCAGCGTTCGCGCGTGCGCAGCAGCAGTTCGCCGTCGTCGTCGGTGCGCCACGCGCATTCGATGCCGCGCGCCGCGCACATCCGCTCGACCTCGGCCGGCTCGTCGGTGCCGAACGACTGCTGCCACGGCAGATCGAGCCCCTGCCCGAAATTGCGCACGTACAGCAGCTCGCGTTTCTCGAAGCGCGCGACGAGCGCCGGATCGAGCGCGCGATACACGGCACGGCTGTCCGCGATCGGCGTCGCCCCGCCCTTCGGCGCGGCCAGCGCGCAGTGGAACCAGATCCGCAGCGGCCATTCGCGCGTGTACGACTGCTCGTTGTGCAGCGGAATCGCGCGGTGCGGCGGGTATTCGGTCGACGTGTAGACCGCGCCTTCGACCTGGCTGCGCGGCGTCGACGCGTATTCATAGCCGATCAGCGGATCGCCGAACGAGGCCGCGAATTGCTGGAACGCGTCGATCGACGGCACGTGAAAGCCCGTGAACAGCACGCCGCCCGCCCGTTCGAGCGTGTCGGCCGCGATCTCGCGCGCCAGCGGCGCGACGTCGTCGATCGACATTCCATCGCTGCCGCGCGGCGACACGACGGTGGGCAGCCCCGGCTCGATACGCAGGTCGTCGAGCGTCGGCAACGAAAGCAGGGTCATGCAACGTCCTCTTCAGGTGGTGCGCCGCACACGCGGCGCAACGGGTCACGACGCGCGCGTCGCGCGCTCGCCGTCCATCGCGCGGCGCAGGCTCGCGGGGCGCATGTCGGTCCAGACAGTCTCGATGTGCGCGAGACAGTCGGCCTTCGGGCCGCTCACGCCGACCTCGCGCCAGCCGGCCGGCACGGGCCGGAACGTCGGCCAGATCGAATACTGTTCTTCGTCGTTGATGACGACCGTATAGACGAGATCGTCGGTGTCGGCGGAAGGCGTCGGGGCTTGCGTCATGATCGGAAATCGCTGGGCGGTTGAAGGAGGCGAAGCGGCGAATTCGGCCGCTCCTGTCTGATAGACGGTTGGCCGGCGCGTTTTTTTACCGCCGCCGCGCGCGGCCGCCCAGGAACACCGGGCACGCGACGCCGCGATGGCACGCGTCGAGGCATTCCGCGCAGTGGCGCTCCGCGTCGCGCACCATGAAATGCACGAGCGTCTGCGACACGTTCAGCGCGCGCGCCGCGGTCTGCAGCGTCTCCTCGCGCAGCCGCACCATCTCGAATGCGGCCCGGCTGCGCGCCGGCAGGTCGTCGAGCGCGGCCCACACGCGCCGCAGCGTATCGCGCGTCATCAGCGCGGCTTCCGGCGTCGGCTCGGGCGACGGCACGTCGAAGCCGTCGTCCTCTTCCGTGTGATAGACGTTTTCGAGGCTTTGCCGGCGGCACGCGTCGATCGACGCATTGCGCACCATCCGCGTCACGTACGCGACCGGCTGGCGCACCGCGTCCTGGTTCGGGAATTCGACGAGCTTCACGAATACGTCGTGCACGACGTCTTCCGCGCGGCTCGCGCAGCCGACGAAGCCGCGCGCGACGTTGACCAGCATCGCGCGATGCGAGATCAGCACGTCGAGCAGCGCGCCCTGCGCAGCGGGCTGGGACGCCCGGCGCGCACGCGGCGCGGCGCGCGGCGGCAGGTCCGGATAACTGCCGAGAAACGGGTTTGCCGCTGCCGCCGCCGGTCGGTCGAGCACTTCCGCCATGGCCATCGATCTGCTCCGTCAAATTCCGAGATAGCGCAATTTAACGTAAACGCAAATCATTCTCAATCCGATTACAGGATGCCCCTTTCGGTTGTCGGGATTTGTCTGAACAATTGCCGGAATCGTTGCCGGGGCGGACGCGTACGCGTCCGGGCCACGCGGACTGCCTTCACTTCGCCGACGCAGGCTTTCACATTTCTGACGACGGGCTTGCACGTGTCATCGGCGGTAGCAACTTCTTACCACGTGAAATTTCGGGGGCTCGTACGATCGACTTGCCGTTTCCAAGGGAGAACAACATGAAATCCATCGTGTTATCCGCCGTCATGGCGGGCGCACTGTCGAGCGTGATGCTCACCGGCTGCGTCGCCTACCCTGGCCCGGCCGAAGTCACGATCGGCTGGCATGGCGATCGTTACTGGGACGGAAATCGCTACTGGGAGCGCCGCGACTGGGAAGCCCGGCATGCCGGCCCGCGTGACGACCGCCGCGACGATCGTCGGGACGACTACCGTGACGATCGCCGCGACGAACCCCGGCCGCAGTGGTGATGCCCCGCTGCGCTCACATCATCCATCACTCGACGACAGGACCTCGACATGAAGACGCTACTGAAAACCCTCACCGCCGCCGCCGTGGCCGCTGCCGTGCTCGTGCCGGCCATCGCCGAAGCGCATCCGCACCGCGTGTGTCACTTCGAGCATCACCATCACCGGGTGTGCCACTGGGTGCGTTGAGCATCGCGCGGCAGACGCGGGAAAGCGCCGGCACGCCGGCGCTTTTTTCGTTTTCGCGGCTCGAATTGCGCGGGTGCCGCCGTATCGGGATTCACGCGCACGGCGTCGCGAACGTCAGGCCGGTGCCGGTGGAAGCCGATCCTGCTTTCGCGAACACGCCGCGCCATCCGTTCCCCGCATGGCGGGTCGCGCGGATGGATATGGCCCAGGCATCGCCCTCGATATCAATAGATGAACAACCGGATCGTCGCCGTCGCGTCGAACCGGCCGATCTTCGGCGGCCCGAACGACTTCAGCACCGCGTCCATCAATACGCTCTGGTTCATGACGTTGGACGGGAACTGCGCGAGGTTGAACTGTTCGTTGAACGGAATCGCCTTGCCCTGGCTGTCCTCGATGCCGATACCGAAATTGCTGTCCTTCGCGGGAACCAGCAAGCCGTTCTGAACCGGATAGCTCGTTTCGAAGTACCCGTCCACCCGCACCGCGACGTTGCACTTCTTGGTCAGCGACAGCGAAAAGCGCTTGCGCGGCACCGCCGGCAGGAAGCCGTTACCGACCGCCTGCACCTGCCCGAAATTGACGATGCCCGGTTCGGGCGTCACGAGCACATCGACGAAGCACGGCGTCGGCTTGAGGTTGCGCAGGCCGCTCAGGCGGTACTGGAAACTCGTGCCGAACGCATTCAGCCCGAACTCGCCGTCGAACTGGAACACCGTATAGATATCGCTCGGCGGCTGGACCCAGTTGCCTCTTTTGCGCACGACGACCTGATAGTCGATGCTGATGCTCGTCCGCTGGCAACGCCCGCGGTCGAAGTCGTACCTGCTGCACGGCGGCACCGAATATCCGGTAAACACCCCGCCGCCGCGATTGCTGGTCTTGTCGAAATAATCGACGCCCTTGTAGCGGATGCCGATCTCGAGCCCCCATGCGGCCGGGTCCGTGCGATTCGGATTCGCGTAGAAATAAATGTTGTCGACGACCTTCAGACTGCCGGCGTCACCCAGGTCCTTGTAGCAATACCCCGACGTCGTGCGTACCGGCGACACCCAGATCACGTAGCCGTCCGGCGCATCGGTCGGATACGACGCCACGCCGCCGATCGGCTCGGTCAACGACGTCGCGCCGCTGTTGGTCAGGCAGCGCAGCGCCCATGCGGGCTGCACCGCCGCGAGCAGCATCGCCAGGACGACCCAGCGCAGCCACGCCGCGAGCGGTGCGGTGCGTTGTCTCGCGGCCCCGCTCATTTCTTCACGCTCTTGCACGCACCGGCCTCGCACGCGTACTCGACCGCCACCTGGCCGCCGTAGTCGTCGATATGCGTGACGAACAGCGTCGACGGCGTCGCGGACTTGAACGGCACGTCGGCCGTGCTCATCGGGCTCACCATGACCGGCTCGATCGGCACCGGCGTCTTCTGCGCGCCCGACGTCACGTCGACCACCGTCACGTGATAAGGCGTCGGATTGTCGAACACCAGCTTGTGCGCGGCCGCATCCACCCGCAGCGTCATCGGCAGCGTCCAGTCCTCGTCGCGCGCGGGCTGCACGGCCTTCGGCCGGTAGAACAACTTCATCTGCGTGTGCAGCGCGATCTGCAGCGTGTTCGGCGTATCCGTCTTCGGCGGCACTTCGCGGATGTTCAGGTAGAACACCGTTTCGCGATCGGCCGGCAGTTGCGTACCGGGCAGCTTCGCGATCCGCAGCACGTTGCGCTCGTTCGCCTCCACCCGCTGCAGCGGCGGCACGACCATCAGCGGCGACGTGATCTTGTTGCCGTTCGCATCTTCGAGCCACGACTGCACGAGATACGGATACGTCGTGCTCTTGTTGGTGATCGTCACGATCGCGGCCTGTTCGCCTTCGTTGAAGATCACGCGCGTGCGATCGGGCACGATCGCCGCATGGGCGGCGCCGGCAAGCAGCGCGCCGGCGGTGGCGAACGCGCACAGCGCGCGTCGCGGGAAGGAAAGGGAAAAGGAATGCTTCATCGCTGGGTCCGTGAAATCATCGTTCGCCCCGCGCGGCCGCTGCATGCGACTCGCCGGGCGGCTGGCACGTCACCGGGATCGGCGTGCCTTCGAGTTGAAGCTGGTTCGGCAATGCGTCGACCGTGCAGAGCGTCCGTTCGCCCGCCCGCACCGCCAGCGTGGATTTCGGCTGAACCTGGGTCAGGAACGCTGCACCGCCCTCGCCGACGATGCCGAGTTCCTTGCCGTTCGCCGCGTCCTGCACCGACGCCCCGAACGGCAGCGGCTTGCCGGCCGCATCGGTCAGCGTCAGGTACAGGTTGCTGCCGCGCGCGGCGGAGAACTTCACGAAACCGATCGCGCCGTCGGTCAGCACCATGCGCTGGATCGGGTTCGTCACCTGCACTTCGAGCGGCAGCTTCTCGACGTTGACGGTCGCGTCGTACACGTTGTACGGCGAGATGCCGTCTAGCACCGCGTAGCCGCGCGAATCGGTGTGCGTGAGCGTGCCGGACAGCGGCACGTCGGGCACGCCGTCGGTCGACACCAGCAGCCGCGTATCGCCCGCATTGCCGTTCGCGTGCGCGGACACGCCGTACTGCGTCGCGACGAACGAGCCGTCGACTTCGAGCGACGCGGCCGCATACGCATTGGCGAGCGTCGACGCCTGCGCGTTGAGCTGGTATGCCGACGTGCGCTGGCGGAAGCTCGCGTTCGCCGACGCGCGGCCGTCGGTCGCGCCCGCGTTGACCTGGTAGGTGCGGCCGGCCGAATCGTCGTAGATGTAGCCGGCGTTCGCGCTGGTGCTGCCGCTGCCCGTCGTCAGGTTCGACGTGACGGTGTGACGGCCGCCGATCGGCAGCGTCGCGGTGACCGAGAACTGGTTGCCGCTCGCGCCCGCGCTCTGCGTGCGGAATGCCGACACGCTGACGTTCAGGTTGCGCAGCGTGCCGATCGAGAACGCACGCGTGAGCGTCAGGCCGACCCGCTGCTCGGACGAACGCGCCCAGTAGGTCGTCTGGTCGTACGAGAAATAGGTCGACGTGTCGCCGAAGCGCTTCGACATCGTCGCCGAATAGCGCTGCTTGCTGTTGGCTAGGCCGTATGACGTCGGGTCGCCGGAGAACTGCGCGAAGTTCGTATATTCGCGCTCGGAGAAGCGGTAGCCGAAGAAGCGCACGTCGGCATCGAGCCCGTCGAAGTGCTTCGAATAGTTGATGCGGTACGAGTTGCCGTTGCGCGTCGCGCCGCTCCACCACAGCTTCGCCCGCGCGTGCGTGACGTCGGCCGACACCGCGCCGAACGCGCCGAAATCGCGGCCGACGCCGAGCGCGACCGACGTGTAGCCCGACGCGGCGATGAAGCCGCCATAGGCGGTGATGTCGAACGGCAGGCCGTACGCGATTTCGCCAAAGCCGAAGAACGGCGTGATGCCGCCGCCACCGAACAGGCGCGGCTTGCCGACCGCCGCCTTGTAGCGCAACTGGCCGGTGCGCGCGAGGAACGGCACGGCGGCCGTCGTCACCTGGAAGCGCTGCACGCTGCCGTCTTCTTCCTCGACCGCCACGTCGAGCGTGCCCTGCACGCTCGTGTTGATGTTCTGCAGCGCGAACGCGCCCGGCGACACGCGCGTCACGTACAGCACGCGGCCGGCCTGCGACACGGTCACGGTCGCGTTGGTGCGCGCGACGCCCGAGATCAGCGGCGCATAGCCGCGCAGCGACGGCGGCAGCATGCGGTCGTCGCTGCGGATCGACGCGCCCGTCAGCGCGAACGTGTCGAAGATGTCGGAGGTCAGGTAGTCGTCGCCGAACGTCACCGTCGACTGGATCGACGGCAGCGCGTGAAACGCATAAAGCCGGCTGAAGCGGAACGTGCGGTCCGCGTACGCCGTGTTGCCCACGTTCGATTGCGCCTGGTAGTCGCCGCGAAAGCGCCACGCATCCCAGTTCGCGCCGATCGTCCCGTAGGCCTGGATCGAATTCGTCTGCCCGCCGCCCGCCCCGAAGTTGCGGTTCGTGTTCGCGATCACGCGATAGTCGAGCATCGCGCCCGGAATGCCTTCGGACCAGCGCGACGGCGGCAGGTAGGTCGAATCGGTGAACTCGAGCGCGGCCTGCGGAATCGTGATCTTGAGCCGCCCGTCGCTTTTCAGGTAGCGCACGGTCGCGCCCTCGATCGCGCCGAGATCGACGCACCGCCCGCCCTGGAAGCGCGGCAGGTCCTTCGCGAGCGACGGCTTCAGCCCGAACTGCGCGACGAGCTCCGGCCGCAGGCACGGCTTGCCCGCGCCCGATGCATCGAGCGCGATGAATTCGATCGCTTGCAGCCCGTAGAACAGGTCGTTGACCTGCACGTCGAGCATGTACTCGCCGGGCAACGTGAAGTCCGGCTGCGAGAACTGCGACAGATCGACGTTGCTCGTGCCGTCGATGTCGAGAAACGACGAATTGAATTCCGTCGCCTGGCTCTGGCTGCCGACGACCAGCACGGAGACGCAAAGGAAGGAATGTCTGATTCGCACGCGGCGCTACCGGGAGTCCAGGGAGAAGGAAAACGGGAGGAAAGAGGCAGGAGGAAGGGATGCACGCATCCCTCCTCCGGTACGGATGCTTACTGGTAGCGGACCGTGAAGTTCGCGACGCCGTCGGCGGTACCCGGCGTCACGCCGGCTGCCGTCGCTTCGTACATCGCGGCGAAGCGCGCGGTGTTCGTGCCGTTCTGCAGCAGCGTCGGGGCCTTCTGCTCGGCGCCGTTGTCGAGGTATTCGCCCGACGCGGCTTGCAGGCGGATGCCGACGTTGGTGGCCGAACCGATCGTGGCGAGCAGCTTCGGCTGGCCGGCGCTCGACGTGCCCGTGAACGTGAAGTACGCGTTCTGCGCGATGCTGGTGTCGCAGTCGGTCAGCTTGATGTCGAACGACACCGGGTCCGACTTGTCGCCAGCTTGCTTGAACTTGTTGGTCGGCACCTTGCCGAGCTGCACGGTCTGGTTGACCGAGTTCGAGTCGATGCCGCATGCGCCCGCGACGATCTCGCCCGTGAAGTTGATCGTGCCGGTGCCCGCTGCGAAAGCCGAGGTGGACAGGGCCGCGAGTGCGACGGCGGACAGGATGGATTTTTTCATGACGTTTCCCGTAAGGACTGCAAATGGAATGGATGACGTGGCGGACACAAACGGCAGCGTGTGGTGGCTCCCGTCCGACACGAGGCGGCATTATCGAGATAACCGTGAAAGATTTCTGTAAATCATTGTCAAATTATTCTGACAATGTTCGATTCAGCCCTCTAAAACCTCATTCCCTCCTTTTAATTTTCAATCCCGGAATTTTTGTCCGCAGTCCTTTTTTATTTCCCGGAACCAATTGAAGATTAAGGGAATTTCTTGCCGATAATCGCCGCAACCCCGCTCTCCCTTGCCGGTATTGGCTTGTGAAGCCCCGCCACTCAAAAGACAAAACCTTGTCCAACGCCGCCATCGTTGTCCGATTGCAACGCGAATATAGATTCATTTTCAACTGACAGGAAATAAACGACGCCATTCATTCGATACGGATTTATCGCGCAAACGATTGCGAAAAGCATACAAACGTTTTACCGCGACATTTTGCCGCCGCCATTAATTCCAATACATTGATTAATTGGATCGTCAATTGCAGATATGCATGCGCGGCCTCTGGAACGCGGCTGACATGCCGGATCGGGCGAGATGAAAAAGCGGAAGAAATGCGGCACACGTTTGCGCCGACGGGCGGCACGATCGGTTTGCGGATGTGGATGCGGGTGCGGCGAAAGCCACCCTTTCGCGGTGCTGCTGGATGAGAACGCGACGAGCGGATGCGCTGAACAGCGAAAGAAAGCGCCGATGACGATCGGCGGTACGACGGGCAGCATGCCCCGTCGAAGCGGCGGCCGCACGTCGACGCGCGCGACCGCCGTCATGCCACCCGACACGCCGCAGCGTCGGGCGACGCATCGCCCATCACGCGGAAGCCGCGGCCTCCGCCGTGGCCGGCGCCCAGCCGCCGCCGAGCGCGCGATACAGCGCGATCGCATTCGCCAGCCTGAGCTGCCTGAGCCGGATCAGCTCCTGCCCCGACTCGTACGTGCTGCGCTGCGCGTCGAGCAGTTCGAGATAGGTCGCGACACCGCCCGCATAGCGACGCTCCGCGAGCTTCAGCCGCGCGCCGTCCGCCGCATACACGTCCTGCTGCGCGGTCAGCTGCCGGTCGATCCAGTCGCGCGCGGCGAACGCATCGGCCACTTCGCGAAACGCGGTCTGCACCGCTTTTTCGTATTCGGCGACCGCAATGTCCTTGCGCGCGTGCGCGACGTCGAGGTTCGCGCGATTGCGTCCGCCCGCGAAGATCGGCAGCGTGATGCGTGGCGCGAACGTCCATACGCTCGTGCCGGCCGCGAACAGGTTCGAGAACGCGTCGCTCACCGAGCCGTAGTCGGTCGTCAGCGCGATGCGCGGGAAGAACGCCGCGCGCGCCGCGCCGATGTTCGCGTTCGCGGCCTTCAGCCGCCCCTCGGCCTGCCGGATGTCCGGCCGCCGTTCGAGCAATTGGCTCGGCGCACCCGGCGCCACGGGCGCGATCGACAGCGAATCGAGCGCGGTCGCGTCGTCCGGCACGTTGCGCGCGAAATCGCCCGCCAGCAGTTGCAGCGCGCGGACGGCCCGCGCATGCTCGCGCTGCAGCGCGGCTTGCGACGCGCGCGCGGACGCCACCAGCATCTCGGCCGAACGCAGCTCGATCGCGTCGCTCGTGCCGGCGGCATGGCGGCGTTGCGTGAGCGCGGCCATCCGCTCGCGCGCATCGAGCGTGCGCTGGGCGAGCGCCAGTTGCTCGTGCAACGATCGTTCGGAAACGTATGCGCCCGCCACTTCGGCGATCACGCCGATGCGGACCGTGCGCTGCGCATCGGCCGTCGCGAAATAGTCGGCGAGCGCCGCATCGGACAGGCTGCGCACGCGGCCGAACAGGTCGAGCTCGTACGCGCTGACGCCGACACCCGCGCGATACAGCCCGCTGATCGCGCTTTCGCGCACGACCGGGTCGTACTGGCGCGCGCGTTCATAGCCGAGATTCGCATCGACCGACGGCATCCGGTCCGCACGCTGCACGCCGTACAACGCACGCGCTTCCTCGAGCCGGCCGGCGGCGATCCGCAGGTCGCGGTTGTTCGCGAGCGCCGCGTCGATCCACGCCTGCAGCGCCGGATCGGTGAAATACGCATGCCAGTCGTCGAGCAGCGCGGCATCCTGCGCGGTGGCCGGTTCGGCGGTCGGCGTCGTGCCGCCATCGACCGGCGCATAGGTCGCCGGCACCGGCGCGGCCGGGCGCTCGTAACGCGGCGCGAGCGAACACCCGGCGAGCGCGAGCGCGGCGGCCAGCGCGAGCGGTGCCCGCAGCGCGCCGCGTGCATTCAGCGCAAACATCATGGTTGCGAACCCTCCATCGTCGTCGGCTGCGCCCCGCCGCGCCGGCGTGGGCCGACGTCGAACAGGCGGCCGACGATCACGAAAAACAGCGGGACGAGAAACACCGCGAGCACGGTCGCCGTGATCACGCCGCCGAGCACGCCGGTGCCGATCGCCATCTGCGCGCCGGACGCGGCGCCCGACGCGAACGCGAGCGGCAGCACGCCGACGCCGAACGCGAGCGACGTCATCACGATCGGCCGCAGCCGCAGGCGCGCGGCCTCGAGCGCGGCGTCGACGAGCGACATGCGCTGCGCGACGAGATCCTTCGCGACCTCGACGATCAGGATCGCGTTCTTCGCGGACAGCCCGATCGTCGCGATCAGCCCCACCTTGAAATAGATGTCGTTCGGCATCGTCCGCAGCGTCACGCCGAGCACCGCGCCGATCACGCCGAGCGGAACCACCAGCATCACCGCGAACGGAATCGACCAGCTCTCGTACAGCGCCGCGAGCGCGAGGAACACGACGAGCACCGACAGCGCGAACAGCATCGGCGCCTGCGCGCCCGACAGCCGCTCCTCGAACGACTGCCCCGACCACGCATAGCCGATGCCGGCCGGCAGCTTCGCGGCGATCCGCTCGATCGCGCTCATCGCCTCGCCGCTGCTGTGGCCGGCCGCGGCCGAGCCGTTGATCGTGAACGACGGATAGCCGTTGTAGCGCGTGAGCTGCGGCGGCCCGAGCGTCCAGTGCAGCGTCGTGAACGCCGCGAGCGGCACCATCTCGCCGCGCGCGTTGCGCACGCGCAGCTTCTTCACGTCGTCCGGATCGAGCCGGTGCCGCCCGTCGGCCTGCACCATCACGCGCCGCACCTGCGTGCCGTGCATGAAGTCGCCGATATAGTCCGAGCCGAACATCACCGCGAGCGTCGTGTTGATCTCGTCCATCGACACGCCGAGCGCGGACGCCTTCGCGCGATCGATGTCGAGCTTCAGTTGCGGCGCGTCCTGCGTGCCCGCGAACATCAGGTCGGTGAGCGCGCGATCCTTGCCGCCCGCCGCGAGCAGTTGCTCGCGCGCGGCGCTGAACGTCGCGTAGTCGAGCCCGCCGCGGTTCTGCAGCCGGAAGTCGAAGCCGCTCGACGAACCGAGATCGGGCAGCGCCGGCGAGTTCATCGCGAACACCGTCGTGTTCGGCGTGCCCGCGAAGCGCTCGTTGATGCGCGCGACGATCGACTGCACGTGATCGCGCTCGGCCTTGCGTTCCTTCCAGTTCTTCAGCGTGACGAAGATCATCCCGCCGTTCGGCCCTTCGCCGTACAGGTTGAAGCCGCCGAGCGCATACGTATAGGCGGTCGGCTCGTCGCGGCGGATGGCCGACTCGACCGCGCGCACGCTCTGCATCGTCTCCGCGAGCGGCGTGCCTTGCGGGCGGATCACCATCACCATGAAGTTGCCCTGGTCCTCGTCCGGCAGGAACGCGGTCGGCAGTTGCGTGAGCATCAGCGCGGCCGCCGCGGTCAGCGCGCCGTACACGACGAGCCAGCGCAGCGGCTTCTTCAGCATCGCGCCGACCCGCGTCGCGTAGCGCTGCGTCGCCCGCGCGACGAAGCGGTTGAACCCGCCGAAGAAGCCGCGCTTCTCGTGATGGTCGCCGGCCACCGGCTTGAGCAGCGTCGCGCACAGCGCGGGCGTCAGCGACAGCGCGAGAAACGCCGAGAAGCCGATCGACACCGCGAGCGACAGCGCGAACTGCCGGTAGATGTTGCCCACCGCGCCGCCGAAGAACGCCATCGGCACGAACACCGACGTCAGCACCACGGTGATCCCGACGATCGCGCCGCTGATCTGCGTCATCGCCTTGACGGTCGCGTCGTAGGGCGCGAGCCCTTCCTCGACCATCAACCGCTCGACGTTCTCGACGACGACGATCGCGTCGTCGACGAGGATGCCGATCGCGAGCACCATCCCGAACATCGTCAGCACGTTGATCGAGAAGCCGGCCGCGTACATCACGCCGAACGTGCCCGCGAGCGCGACCGGCACGACGAGCGTCGGAATCAGCGTCGCGCGCAGGTTCTGCATGAACAGGAACATCACGAGGAACACCAGCACGCCGGCCTCGATCAGCGTCGTGACGACCTTGTTCATCGACACGCGCACGAACGACGACGTCTCGTACGGAATCTGGTATTTCACGCCGGCCGGGAAGTACCTGGACAGCTCGTCCATCGTCGCGCGCACGCGCTTCTCGGTGGACACGGCGTTCGAGCCCGGCGCGAGCTTGATGCCCATCCCGGTCGCGACCTTGCCGTTCACGTACGACGGATAGTTGTAGTCGTTGCCGCCGAACTCGATGCGTGCGACGTCGCGCAGGAACAGCGCGGAGCCGTCGGGTTGCGCACGCAGCGCGATCGCGCCGAAATCGGCCGGCGTCTTCAGCGGTGCGTCCGCGAACACCGTCGCCGCGATCGGCGCGCTGTCCGGCACCGCGCTGCGGCCGATGTCGCCGATCGTCACGCGCGCGTTGTGCGCACGCACCGCCGATGCGATGTCCGACGCGGTGAGGCCATGCCCGGCCAGCTTCACGGGGTCGGGCCAGATCCGCATCGCATATTCGGCGCCCCAGAACTGCACCTTGCCGACACCCTCGACGCGGCGCAGCGCCTGCACGACGTTCGCCGACGCGTATTCGCCGAGCTGCACGTCGGTCATCCGGCCGTCGTCGGACGTCAGCGACACGACGAGCTGGATGTTGTCGGCGGCCTTCTCGACCTGGATGCCGTCGCGGCGCACCGGCTCGGGCAGGCGCGCATCGACCGTCTTCAGCCGGTTCTGCACTTCGACGGCCGCGAGATCGGCGTTCACGCCCTGCTTGAACGTCAGGTACAGCGACGCGGCCCCCGCGCTGCTCGTCGCGGACGTATACAGCAGCCCCGGCGCGCCGTTCATCTCGCGCTCGATCAGCGCGGTCACCGATTCCTCGACGACTTGCGCGGACGCGCCCGGATACGTCGCATAGATGCTGACGACGGGCGGCGCGATGTCCGGGTACTGCGCGACGGGCAGCGCGCGGATCGCGAACAGGCCACCCAGCATGATGAAGATGGCGATCACCCACGCGAAGACGGGGCGATCGATGAAGAAACGTGCCATGTTGGTTTGAACCGGTCAGGTTTGACGGGCGGCCGCCTGCGAAGCGGCTGCTACCGGCGCCGCCTTCGACGGCGGCGCCTTCTCGACGGGCTTGACGGCCGTATCGGGCGCGAACTGCGCGGCGTCGTCGACGATCACGCGCTCGCCGCCCGCGAGGCCGCGCGTGATGCGCCAGTCACGGCCGCTCATCTGGTCGGCCGTGACCTCGACGTCCTTGACCTTCCCGTTCGCGCCGACGACCCGCACCGACGTGCGGTCGGCCGTGCGCAGCAGCGCGTCGCGCGGCACCAGGATCGCCCGCTGGTCGACCGCCGTATCGAGCGCGATCCGCACATACGCACCCGGCAGCAGCTCGCGCTCGGGATTCGGGAACAGCGCGCGCATCGCGACGGTATCGGTGGTCGGATCGACCGCGAGATCGCTGAACAGCAGCTTGCCTTTCAGCGGATACGCGGTGCCGTCGGCGCGCAGCAGCGTCACCGCGACGTCGTGCTGCGCGATGCCGGTCGCGCGCCCGCTCTTCACCGCGCGACGCAATGCGTCCACGTCGGCGGCCGGCTGCGAGAAGTTCACGTAGATCGGATCGAGCTGCTCGACGGTCGTGAGCGGCGTCGCCTGGTCCTGGCCGACGAGCGCGCCCTCGGTCACGAGCGCGCGCCGTGCGCGGCCCGCGATCGGCGCGGTGACGGTCGCGTAGTCGAGCTGCAACTGCGCGCGCGCGAGTTCGGCCTTCGCGGATGCGACCTCGGCCTTCGCCTGCGTATCGGCCGCGATGGCTTCGGTGTGGTCGCGCTCGCTCACCGCGCGGTCGCGCACGAGATCGTCGTAACGGCGGCGCTTGTCGGTCGCCGCGAGCGCCGCGGCCTGCGCCTTCGCGAGCGCGCCCTGCGCGGCGTCGCGTGCGGCCTTCAGCGGCGCGGGATCGATGCGGAACAGCACCGCGCCCTGCTTCACTTCCTGGCCTTCCTCGTAGGTCCGTGCGGTGACGATGCCCGCGACCCGCGCGCGGACTTCCGCCTGCCGGTACGCGTCGAGCCGGCCCGGCAGTTCGACGGTCATCGGCACGGCCGTCGGGCGCACCGTCACGACGGTCGCCTGCTTCGCGGTCTCCGGCGCGGCATCCTTGTCGCCCTTTCCACATCCGGCCACGGCCAACAGGGCCGCGAGCGCGAACGGCGCCAGCCGCATGCGGCGCCACAGGGTGCGTTTGTTATTCATGTTCTGACCTCGGATCATTCGCCGCCGATACAATGCGGCGGCTCAGGGTGGCCGATTATAATCAGTCACGACTGATTAAATACATGCCGTTTCAATCCGGCTGACACACTGTCTCAATAAAACGACAGCGAACTGTAAGGAATTTCACGACATGGCCCGCAAGACCCGGGAAGAATCGCTCGCCATCAAGCACCGGATCCTCGACGCCGCCGAGCTCGTGCTGCTCGAAAGAGGCGTCGCGCAAACCGCGATGGCGGACCTCGCCGAGGCCGCCGGAATGTCGCGGGGCGCCGTCTACGGCCACTACCGCAACAAGATGGAAGTGTGTCTGGCGATGTGCGACCGCGCGTTCGCGCGCACCTCGGAAGGGTTCGACGCGGGCGACGGCCTGCCGCCGTTCGCGACGCTGCGGCGTGCCGCGTCGCACTACCTGCAGGAATGCGGCGAGCCGGGCCCGATGCAGCGCGTGCTGGTGATTCTCTATACGAAGTGCGAGCAAAGCGAGGAGAACGGCGCGCTGCAGCGGCGCCGCATGCTGCTCGAGCTGCAGATGCTGCGGATCACGAAGGCGCTGCTGCGTCGCGCGATCGCCGCCGGCGAGGTCGCCGCCGATCTCGACGTGCACCTCGCTGCCGTCTATCTCGTGTCGCTGCTCGAAGGCGTGTTCGCGTCGATGATCTGGACCAACCGGCTGCGCGGCAACCTGTGGAACGACGCCGAGGCGATGCTCGACGCCGGCTTCGACGCCGTGCGCACCTCCGTCGCCCTGCGCCGACGCGCGCAAAAATTGCCGGACTGACGAGAATCGTCGTAACAAATGCTGATTTAACCCGACTTACCGCACTGCGAAACGAATGAGCTGACCCTCTTTAAAATTTTTAACGTTTCGCGGAACATCGGTAGACTGACGCTGTCATCTTTCTTTAGCGTCTTCGTGATAACCGGGTTCGACCCGGTATGCACGCCGCCGTTCGAAGCGGGCACTGCCCCGCAGGTTGGGTCGAACGGAAACGACACAGGCCCCTGGCGGGGCCTGTTTTGTTGCACGCCCGCCGCCCGCCCCGTCGCCGTTCGACGGTGTGCCGCCGGCGGCCCCCGCCCACACCCCTTTGAACCGCTTTCCTGGATGTGGACACCTTGGTCAAGTCCGTCGCAACCCCTGATGCCGTCGCACCCGGTCGCGCGCAGCGCGTCGTGCGCGCGCTCGTGCCGGCCGCCGTGCTCGGCGCCCTCGCCGCATTCGGCCTCGCCGCCGCGCTGCCGGCCGTGTCGCAACTGCCTGGCGCCGTCGACTCGGGCACGGCCGCGCTGCCGCAGCGCGTGCTGTCCGATACACCGTTTCCCACCGCGCAGCATTTCGTGACGAGCGAGCTCGCCCGCACGATCGGCGAGCGCAACGAACACCTCGACCGCAACGATCGCAGCGTGCAGCCGGGCCTGTTCGCGCCGCTCAGCGCGCATCGCAACGACATGCTCGGCTACGCGAGCCTGTTTCAGTTCGCGGCGCCCGACCACCAGCAAGGCATGCGCGCGGGCGACATCGAACTCACGCTGTCCGATACGCTGAACCGTCTCGACGTGCCCCCCGAAGTGCGCATCCAGCTCGGCGATCTCGTCACCGGCAAGGTCGCGATGCGCGCGAGTGCGCAGCGCGGCGACTATTACCGCGTCGCGTTCGACACGAACGACGGCACGCCGCGCCTCACCGCGCTCGAGCTGCGCGTCGCCGGCCGCACGTTCGGCGCGATCTGGTTCCGCGCGCCGGGCGCCGAGCACGGTGCGTACTACGCGCTCGACGGCTCGCCGCTCGAAGCCGCCGCATTCACGATGCCGGTCAAGTGGACGCGTATCAGTTCGTTCTTCGGCGAGCGCATCCATCCGCTGTCGCAGGCGATGGCGTTCCATACGGGCGTCGATCTCGCCGCGCCGAGCGGCACGCCGGTCGATGCGGCCGCCGATGGCGTCGTGTCGTTCGTCGGCACCGATCCGGGCGGCTACGGCCGCTATGTGATCGTCGATCATGCGGATGGCTATTCGACCTACTACGCGCACCTGTCCGCGTTCGCTCGCGGGCTCAAGACCGGCGAAACGGTGAAGCAGGGGCAACGTATCGGCTCGGTCGGGATGACGGGCGCGGCGACCGGCCCGCACCTGCATTTCGAGGTGCGGGTCGCGAACGATCCGGTCGACCCGCTCGTCACGCTGGCCAGCGCGCAGACGGCGCTGTCGGACATGCAGCTCACCGCGTTCCGCCAGGAAGCCGCGCAATGGCGCTTGCGCCTCGCGTCGATCAGCACCACGCCGTTCGCGTTCGCGCAGAACGACGGCCCGCTGTGGGGCGATTTCGCGACCGGCCCGTCGACGCTGCGCGCGGTGTTCGATACGCACTACAGCGCGTCCTGACGCTGACGTCCTGAAGCGTCCGGGCACCTCAACCTCATCGGCACCACCGCACGCGTCGCCGCTCGAATAACGGCGACGCGGCCCGCTGCGGATGGTCGCACATCATCCATCTTCATCGCCGAAGCACACGCACGCCTCGCACGCGTGCTCGCCGGCCCACCGTTACCGCGCGGGTTCCGTGCGTTCGGCCGTCGCCTGCGCCGCACGTTGCGTGCGCGGCCCCCGCGACAGCAACCACCGCGCCCCTCCATCGAGCGACGTGCACAGCACCAGATAGATCAGCGCGACGAACAGGAAGATCGGCGCCGGATACACCATCAGCCGGTTGTTCACCTGCGTCGCGACGAACGACAGTTCCGGCACGCCGACGATATACGCGAGCGACGTGTCCTTCACGAGCGTGACCCACTGGTTGACGAACGACGGCGTCATGATCCGGATTGCCTGCGGCAGCAACACGTAGCGCACCGTCTGCCAGCGCGTGAGCCCGAGCGACAGCCCAGCCTGCCATTGCCCGTCGCCCGCCGCGACGATCCCCGCGTGCACCGCATGCGCGAGATACGCGCCGCCGATCAGCGCCAGCGCGCACACGACCGTCGCGAGCCCCGGCACATCCATGTGCAACAGCACGGGCATCAGGAAATACGTCCAGAAGATCAGCATCAGTACCGGAATCGCACGGAAGAAGCCGATGAACGCGAGCAGCAGCACGCGCGCCGGGCCGCGCGCCAGCGCCATCGCGACGCCGAGCGCCACGCCGAGCACGGCCGACGCGATCGCGGATGCAAGCGCCAGCACCAGCGACAGCGCGGCGCCGCCGAGCGGGCCGTCCGGAAACGCGCCGACGAGCAGGTACGGCAGATTCGAAAGCAGCAGCGAAAGGTCCATCGTCAGCGCCCCGCTCCGAGCCGGTCGCGCCATTGCGTGGCCGCATACGCACCGGCCTCGATCGCGGCCACCGCCGCGATATATAGCAGGGTCGCGACGCCGAACGCGGCGAACGTCTGGAACGTCTCCGTCTCGACCTGCCGCGACGCATACGACAGCTCGGCGATGCCGATCGCCATCGCGAGCGACGAGTTCTTCACGAGATTCATGTATTGGCCGAACAGCGGCGGCAGCGCGATGCGCACGGCCTGCGGCAGTACCACGTAGCGCAGCGACTGCATCGGCGTGAGGCCGAGCGCGGCCGCCGCATCGTGTTGCGCGCGCCGCACGCCGCGCAGGCCGGCTTCGCATTCCTCGGCGACGAAGGCAGCCGTATAGGCGCTCAGGCCGACCCAACCCGCCACGAATTCGAACGACGGCCATGCAAGCGTGAACGGGCCCACGCTCACCGCATGGCGCGCATTGAGCCACGCGATCCACGTTTCGGGCAGCAACGACGCGACGCCGAAATACCAGAACAGCAACTGCACGAGCAGCGGCGTGTTGCGAAACGCGACGACGTACGCGGCGGCGACCGAGCGCGGCGCCCGGCCGCGCGCATGCCGCATCACGGCGAGCAGCAGTCCGCCGACGGTCGCGGCGACGGCCGACGCGGCCGCGAGGCCGAATGTCAGCAGGAAGCCCTGCCAGAGCCAGGACAGATATTTGGGAGCCAACCCGAGCATGCTGGGGAGCGCGCACGATGCGCGCGGTCGGATGAAAACGAAAAGCGCCGCGCGGCCGAGGTCCCGGCCAAACGCGGCGCGCGTGCGGCAGCGCTCAGGTCTTGTCGCCGATCCGGAAAATGCGCGTGAGCGGCGTTTTCGTCGTCGGCCCGAACCATGCGTCGTAGATCTGCGTCGCGCGGCCGTTCGCCTCGAGCCCCTTCAACGTGTCGTTGACGAAGCCGAGCAGGCGCGTCTCGCCCTTCGGCACGCCGACGCCCATGTAGTCGTTCGAGATCGTGAACGCCGGGATCTCGTAGTTCTGCTTGTCGGGCACGTTCGCGAGCAGGCCGATCAGTTTCGGGCCGTCCTGCGTGATGGCCTGCACGTTGCCGGCGCGCAGCGCGGCGAACGCGAACGGCGTGTCGTCGTACGCGACGATCGTCGCCTTCGGGAATTTCTCGCGCAGCGTGATCTCGTTGGTCGTGCCCTTGTCCGCGCCGACGCGCAGGCCGTTCAGCTGGTCGGCCGATTTCAGCACGCCCTTCTTCGCGAGAAACTGCTGGCCCGACGAGAAATACGGAATGCTGAAGTCGACCTGTTTCGCGCGCTCGTCGGTGATCGTGAAGTTCGCGAGCACGAGGTCGACCTTGCCGGACGTCAGGAACGGGATGCGGTTCGCGGGGTTGGTCGGTTGCAACTGCAGCTTCACGCCGAGCTTGTCGGCGAGCGCCTTCGCGTAATCGACGTCGAGACCGACGATGTGGTTGCTTTTCGCGTCGACATAACCGAACGGCGGATTGCTGTCGAACGTCGCGACGCGCAGCACCCCAGCCTTCTTGATGTCGTCGAGACGGTCCGCATGGGCGACGGTGCCTGCGGTAACGAGCGCGACCCCGATGAGCCACGTAGCGAGCGTGTTGATTTTCATGAGCACGACCTGATTTGTTATGGAGGCCGCCGCGGATCGCGCGGCGGCACGGTTCGAAGAACATCGTGACGAAGTGTGTCGTCGCGAAGCCGCTAACGTATCAGCGCGTGCGGCGAATCCGAACCAACAATTGGTGCTTTGCTCAGCGGGTTTCGTGATGAGGCAGGCGGGCTGCGGGCACGCATTGCCGCCGCGCAAAAAAAGACGCCCGCTGCAAGCAGCGGGCGCGAATCCCAGTCAAGGAGGTGTCACACGAACTACGCAGTCAGATTAAGGAAATCGCCCGCCACGGACAACGAATCGATTTCCATATCGATATGACGCGGCGCGCTCATGCCGCCGCCCGCGTAACCGCACGCCGCAAAAAAAACGTCCCGCCAACCGGCGGGACGTTCGTCATGATGCGCGTACGCGCCACGCGCGGCCGATCACGGCTCGTGGCGCAGGTACCCTTCCTTGCTCGGATCGCGCATCCGCCACGACACGATCAGCGAGATCGCGCACAGCACGGTCACGTACCAGTAGAAGGTTTCCTCGCTGCCGATCGACTTGAACCACAGTGCGACGTACTCGGCCGAGCCGCCGAAGATCGCGTTCGCGACCGCATACGACAGGCCCACGCCCATCGCGCGCACTTCCGGCGGGAACATCTCGGCCTTGATCAGGCCGCTGATCGACGTGTAGAAGCTGACGATCGCCAGCGCAACCGTGATCAGCACGAACGCGGCCACCGGGCTCGTCACGCCCTTGAGCGCATGCATCAGCGGCACCGTGCCGATCACCGCGAACGAACCGAACAGGATCATCGACGTGCGGCGGCCGATCTTGTCCGACAGCGCGCCGAACACCGGCTGCATCAGCATGTAGACGAGCAGCGCGACGGTCATCACGTTGCTGGCTGTCTTCGCGTGCATGCCGGCCGTGTTCACGAGGTACTTCTGCATGTACGTCGTGAACGTGTAGAAGATCAGCGAGCCGCCGGCCGTGAAGCCGACCACCGTGAAGAACGCGCCCTTGTGCTGCCACACGCCGCGGATCGTGCCGGCGTCCTTCTTGTCGCGCGATGCGCTCGTCGACGTTTCGTCGAGCGATTTGCGCAGGTACAGCGAAATCAGCGCGGCCGCCGCGCCGACCACGAACGGAATGCGCCAGCCCCACGCTTTCAGCTCGCCGGCCGACAGCGTCTGCTGCAGGATCACGAGCACCAGCAGCGCGCACAGCTGGCCGCCGATCAGCGTCACGTACTGGAACGACGCGAAGAAGCCGCGACGGCCCTTCAATGCCACTTCACTCATGTAGGTCGCGCTCGTCCCGTACTCGCCGCCCACCGACAGGCCCTGGAACAGGCGCGCGACCAGCAGCAGCGCCGGCGCGAGCGCGCCGATCTGCGCATAGGTCGGCAGCACCGCGATCACGAGCGACCCGCCGCACATCATCAGCACCGAGATCATCATCGCCGCGCGCCGGCCGTGACGGTCGGCGATGCGGCCGAACAGCCAGCCGCCGATCGGACGCATCAGGAAGCCGGCCGCGAACACGCCGGCCGTGTTCAGCAGCTGCGTCGTCGTGTTGCCGCTCGGGAAGAATGCCGGCGCGAAGTACAGCGCGCAGAACGAGTAGATGTAGAAGTCGAACCACTCGACGAGGTTGCCCGATGAGGCGCCGACGATGGCGAACACGCGCCGCCGGGTGTCTTGCGCGGACAGCGCAGCTTGGTCGGTCTGGACGTCCATGGGTTGGTCTATTCCTTTTAGTGCTTTCTGGGCGAGACGGCTGGGGCCGCCGCGTGCGGTCGCACGTGGCACCGGTTCCGGCGCACGGCGCTACGGGATTTTAGCGAAATGTAAAGTAACAAGCGCTCCGGGTTCGTCCCGATGTAGAAAATTTTTCTCCCGGCGCGCGTTCGTCATATGAAAACGCCAGCCCGCAGGCTGGCGTCCGATGCAAACATTTCCGGCGTGCGGCAATCACACGCGCACTTCGGGCGGCACGTAGCGGCACTCGTAGCGCTTGCGCACGGTGCCGGCCTCATCGACGCTTTCCAGGTACACGTCGAACTGCCAGAGCCGCGCCATGTGCTTGAGCACTTCCTCGCTGTCGTTCGACAGGTGACGGTTGTCGGTCATGAAGTGGCGCAGCGTGAGGCTGCGGTCGCCGCGCGTATTGACGGCCCACACCTGGATGTTCGGCTCGCGGTGATGGATGTCGTACTGCCGCGACAACGCCTGCCGCACGTACTGGTAGCCGGAATCGTCGTGGATCGCCGACACCTCGAGCGAATCGCGCATGTCGTCGTCGAGCACCGAGAAGAGCCGCATCTCGCGAATCAGGTTCGGCGACAGGTACTGCGCGATGAAGCTCTCGTCCTTGAAGTTGCGCATCGCGTAGTGCATCGCCGGCAGCCACGGCGTGCCCGCGATCTCAGGAAACCACTTGTAGTCCTCCTCCGTCGGCGCTTCGCAGATCCTTCGGATGTCGCTCATCATCGAGAAACCGAGCGCATACGGGTTGATCCCGCTGTAGTACGGTTTCGTGACGGGCGGCTGGTAGACCACGTTGCTGTGCGAGTGCAGGAACTCCATCATGAAGCCGTCTTCCAGCTTCCCCTGGTTGTACAGCGTATTGAGCAGCGTGTAGTGCCAGAACGTCGCCCAGCCTTCGTTCATCACCTGCGTCTGCCGCTGCGGATAGAAATACTGGCCGATCTTGCGCACGATGCGGATCACTTCCCGCTCCCACGGTTCGAGCAGCGGCGCATTCTTTTCCGCGAAATACAGCAGGTTCTCCTGCGGCTCGGACGGATAGCGGTCGTCCTGCTCCTCCGTCAGCTCGGGCTTCTTGCCCGGAAGCGTACGCCACAGTTCGTTCACCTGCGATTGCAGGTACGCCTCGCGCTCGCGCCGCAGCGCCGCTTCCTTCGACAGCGACGGTTTCTGCGGCCGCTTGTAGCGGTCGACGCCGTAGTTCATCAGCGCATGGCACGAGTCGAGCAGTTCCTCGACGCGATCGAGGCCGTAGCGCTCCTCGCATTCCGCGACGTAGTTCTTCGCGTACACGAGGTAGTCGATGATCGCGTGCGCGTCGGTCCACAGCCGGAACAGGTAGTTGCCCTTGAAGAACGAGTTGTGCCCGTACGCCGCGTGCGCGATGACGAGCGCCTGCATCGTCATCGTGTTCTCTTCCATCAGATACGCGATGCACGGATTCGAGTTGATGACGATTTCGTAGGCGAGGCCCATCTGGCCGCGCCGATAGCTCTTCTCGGTCGCGAGAAAGTGCTTGCCGAACGACCAGTGACGGTAGTTGACGGGCATCCCGACCGACGCATACGCGTCCATCATCTGCTCGGCGCTGATCAGTTCGAGCTGGATCGGGTAGATGTCGAGCTCGTATTGTTCGGCGACCTGCGAGATGTGCGTGTCGTATTCCTCGAGCAATTCGAACGTCCAGTCGGACGGGCACGGCAGTGGCTTGCGTTCGGCAACGTTCATACGCGCTTCCTTTTGCCCGGAACCGGGCAAGTCGGCGGCCGGCGGCGGCGGTTCGGCCTGCCCGCGTTGCTGCGGTGCGGCAGGGCCGGCCATGTCGTCGCCGGAAGGGCGCGGCGCGTAGCCGCGCGACTCGTTGTGCAGATGGCGGGTCGTCATGACATTTCCACCTGCTTTTCGAACAATTCGCGAAACACCGGGTAAATGTCCGCAGCCGATTCCACTTTTTTCATCGCGAGATGCGGTTGCGACAAGGCCAGTTGCGCGTATTCCAGCCACAGATTCTGCTCTTCCGGCGCGACCTGGATATACGCGAAGTAACGCGTCTTGGTGAGGATATCCTCTTCCAGGATTTTGCGACACTTGGGCGAATCGTCAGTCCAGTTGTCGCCGTCGGACGCCTGCGCGCCGTAGATGTTCCACTCGGTCGGCGAGTAGCGCTCGTCCATCACCTTGCGCATCAGTTCGAGCGCGCTCGACACCACCGTGCCGCCGCTTTCGGTCGAATGGAAGAAGGTGTCCTCGTCGACTTCCTCGGCCCGCGTGTGGTGGCGAATGAACACCACTTCGATGCGCTCGTAGTTGCGCTTGAGGAACAGGTAAAGCAGGATGAAGAAGCGCTTCGCGAGATCCTTGCGCTGCTCGTCCATCGAGCCCGACACGTCCATCAGGCAGAACATCACGGCCTGGCTCGACGGTTGCGGCTGCTTCACGCGGTTGATGTAGCGCAGGTCGAACGGATCGATGAACGGAATCCGCCAGATGCGCCCTTTCAGGTGATGAATCTCGGCCTCGAGCGTCGCGATTTCCGCGCGGCGGTCTTCGGGGTCGCTCTTCAGCGCTTCGAGCTGGGCCTCGAGCTCGCGCAGCTCGTTGACGAGCGGCGAGCCGAGCGCGATGCGCCGGCCGAGCGCGCTGCGCAGTGAACGCACGACATCGATGTTGTTCGGCGTGCCTTCCGCCGACCAGCCCGCGCGCACGTTCTTCCAGCTCGGCACCGTCAGCAGGTGCGTCTTCACGAGGCGCGGCAGTTCGAGATCGTCGAAGAAATACTGCATGAACTCGTCGCGCGACAACTCGAACACGAAGTCGTCCTGCCCTTCGCCCTCGTTGCTCGCCTGACTGCCGCCCCCGCCCGAGCCGCCCTGCGGGCGCGGGATCTTGTCGCCGCGCACGTAGTCCTCGTTGCCGGGGTGCACGTATTCACGACGCCCGCCCGGCGCGTGCCGGAAATTCGGCTCCGCGATGTCCTTGCGCGGGATCGTGATGCTCTGCGTGCTCTGGATATCCTTGATGCTACGGTCGCGCACCGCGTCGGACACGGCACGACGAATGTAGTTCTTGACGCGACGCAGAAAGCGTTCGCGATTGGCGATGCTCTTGTTCTTGCCGGCCAGCCTGCGGTCGATGATTTGATGAAGCACTCCCGGTCTCCCGCTCGAAAGTCGATCTGCCGGGGCACTCGCCGCGCATGCCGTCTGCCGTCATGCGGGCGGCGCCTCTGAAAGCGCCCGGACGGACTCGCCGTACGGGCGCGATACCGCGCGTGTCATGACGACTTGCGCACGCGCAGGTACCAGTCGCAAAGGAGCCTCACCTGCTTCGGCGTATAGCCCTTCGCGACCATCCGGTTCACAAAGTCCTCATGCTTGCGCTGCTCCTCCGCCGAACCCTTCGCGTTGAACGAAATGACCGGCAACAGTTCCTCGGTATTCGAGAACATCTTCTTCTCGATCACGACCCGCAACTTCTCGTAGCTCGTCCACACGGGGTTCTTGCCGGCGTTCGCCGCCCGCGCGCGCAACACGAAGTTCACGATCTCGTTGCGGAAATCCTTCGGATTGCTGATCCCGGCCGGCTTCTCGATCTTCTCCAGCTCCGCGTTCAGCGCGGCGCGATCGAAGCTCTCGCCGGTATCGTGATCGCGGAATTCTTGATCCTGGATCCAGAAGTCCGCATACGTGACGTAGCGATCGAAGATGTTCTGGCCGTATTCCGAATACGACTCGAGGTAGGCCGTCTGAATCTCCTTGCCGATGAACTCCGCGTACCGCGACGCGAGCACGTCCTTCACGAACGACAGGTACTTCTGCTCGGTTTCCGGCGGGAACTGCTCGCGTTCGATCTGCTGTTCGAGCACGTACATCAGGTGCACCGGGTTCGCCGCGACCTCGCTCGTATCGAAGTTGAACACGCGCGACAGGATCTTGAACGCGAAGCGGGTCGACACGCCGGTCATCCCTTCGTCCACGCCCGCGTAGTCGCGATACTCCTGGTACGACTTCGCCTTCGGATCGGTGTCCTTCAGGTTTTCGCCGTCGTACACCTGCATCTTCGAGAACAGGCTCGAATTCTCCGGCTCATGCAGGCGCGACAGCACCGAGAACTGCGACATCATCTTCAGCGTGCCCGGCGCGCATACGGCCTCGGCGAGCGACGAATTGCGGATCAGCTTCTCGTAGATCTTGATCTCTTCCGACACGCGCAGGCAGTACGGCACCTTCACGACGAAGATCCGGTCGAGCAGTGCCTCGTTGTTGCGGTTGTTGCGGAACGCCTTCCACTCCGACTCGTTCGAGTGCGCGAGAATCACGCCGTCGAACGGAATCGCGCCGAAACCTTCGGTGCCCTTGAAGTTGCCTTCCTGCGTGGCGGTCAGCAGCGGGTGCAGCACCTTGATCGGCGCCTTGAACATTTCGACGAATTCGAGCAGGCCCTGGTTCGCCAGGCACAGGCCGCCCGAGTAGCTGTATGCGTCGGCATCGTCCTGCGCATACTGTTCGAGCTTGCGGATATCGACCTTGCCGACCAGCGACGAGATGTCCTGATTGTTCTCGTCGCCCGGCTCCGTCTTCGCGATGCCGACCTGCCGCAGGATCGACGGAAAGCGGCGCACCACGCGGAACTGGCGGATGTCGCCGTTGTATTCGTGCAGGCGCTTGACGGCCCACGGACTCAGGATGCTCTTCAGGTAGCGGCGCGGAATGCCGTACTGTTCCTCGAGGATCGGACCATCCTCGTCGTAGTCGAACAGCCCGAGCGGCGATTCGTTGACGGGCGAGCCCTTCAGCGAATAGAACGGCACGCGCTCCATCAGTTGCTTCAGGCGCTCGGCGATCGACGACTTGCCGCCGCCCACCGGGCCCAGCAGATAGAGGATCTGCTTCTTCTCTTCAAGACCTTGCGCAGCGTGGCGGAAATATGCGACCACCTGCTCGATCACCTCCTCCATTCCGTAGAACTCACGGAATGCCGGATACACCTTGATGACCTTGTTCGCGAAGATCCGCGACAGGCGCGGGTCGTTGCGGGTATCGATCTGTTCAGGTTCCCCGATTGCTTCCAGCATGCGTTCACCAGCCGTCGCGTACGCGGATGGATCGTTCTTGCAGAGCGCGAGATACTCCTCCAGCGAGAGCTCTTCCTCTCGCGTTTTTTCGAAGCGGTTCGCGAAGCTGCTGTAAATATCCATGCTACCTCCCTCGCCTGAGTCTGAAGACGTGCCTGCCTTCGTATGACTGCGCAGAAGCAAGCGCGTTCGAATTCATCCTAAACCCTTTCTTATTTTTTTTCACGAACTCTTCGTATGAAGTTCGTCATTCTCGACAACACCGCTTGGACAACGCATTTCGTCGTTTTACAATCGACCTCCCGAGCCGCAGAAACTGCATCCGCCGCGTCTCGTCGAACATCGAAACGTCTCGTGCGTTGGACATCTCCGACGTCGCCACTTCCTCCCCTCATCCCTATACGTTCGAGCGGTCGCGCGCGATGACACGCCGCGCGCACCGTTACAAATTTTTTTCGCAGTCCCTTACGGACATACCCGTACGACGAACGCGGGAACGTGACGTGCACACAGCGCGTCCGCGCGTCTGCGTCGATGCGCGACGCCGGTGACGATGCACGATGAGTCGTCCGCGCTGTCACATTTCGTCCATCGCTGAAACGACAACGCCCGCGGATCGCGGGCGTCGTTCGTCACCAAATGGGGATAGATACGCAGTGCCTGAAGATCAGAACGTCTCCCAGTCGTCGCCGCCGGCGGTCGCGACTGCCGGCGCGGGGGCGGCCGATACGGCGGCGGGCTTGCGCGCCGGCGTCGCAACGGGTGCGCCTTTCGGCGCGGCGTCGCGTTCGACGCGCGCCGCAGCCGGTGCTGCGGGCGCCGCAGCCGGCGCGGAAGGTGCACGCGGCGCTTGACGCGCCACCGCAACGACGGTGCCCGCGCGTGCTGCTTCGTCGTCGAGCTGGAATACCGCCGCCGTTTCGCGCAGGCGGGCCGCCTGTTCCTCGAGCGACTGCGCGGCGGCCGCCGCTTCCTCGACGAGCGCGGCATTCTGCTGCGTGACCTCGTCCATCTGCGCGACCGCGCGCGCCACCTGGTCGATTCCGCTGCTCTGCTCCTCGGAGGCCGCCGCGATCTCGCCCATGATGTCCGTCACGCGCTGGACCGCGCCGATCACGTCGCTCATCGTGCGCCCGGCTTCGTCGACCAGCGTCGAGCCCGTCCGGATACGCTCCACCGACGCGTCGATCAGCGCCTTGATTTCCTTCGCCGCGCTCGACGAACGCTGCGCGAGGCTGCGCACTTCGCCGGCGACCACCGCGAAGCCGCGGCCTTCCTCTCCCGCCCGCGCGGCTTCGACGGCCGCATTCAGCGCAAGAATGTTGGTCTGGAACGCGATTCCCTCGATGATCGCGATGATGTCCGCGATTTTGGCCGAGCTGTCGTTGATTTCGCCCATCGTGCCGACCACCTGGCCGACCACCGTATTGCCCTTGTTTGCAATGTCGGACGCATTCGCGGCCAGCGAGCTTGCCTGGCGCGCATTGTCGGCATTCTGCTTCACCGTGCCCGTCAGCTGCTCCATGCTCGACGCGGTTTCCTGCAGCGCGGCAGCCTGTTCCTCGGTGCGCGACGACAAGTCGGTGTTGCCGGCCGCGATCTGGCGGGCCGCGGTCGCGATCGACTCGCTGCCGCCGCGCACGGTGCGCACCGTGTCGACGAGCCCGCGCTGCATCCTCGCGAGGCCTTCCAGCATCTGGCCCATCTCGTCGCGCCGGTCGACGACGATCGGCCGGCGCAAGTCGCCTGCGGCGATCGCGTCGAAATGCGACAGCGCGTCGGCGATCGGGCGGCCGATCGCGCGGCTCAGCGTCAGCCACGACAGCACCGCGGCGCCGATGCCGGCCAGCAGCACCACGATCGACAGCACGCGCATCGTCTCGAATACCGATTCCGCCTGATTGAAGCGCGTCTGCGCGTCGGTGAACTGGAAGGTGCGCAGCGCTTCGCCGGCCACGGCCAGATCGTTATAGCGGGCCTGGAGCTGCTTCGCGCCGCCGCCGATCTGGTCGTGATCGCCCGTCCCGATCGCCGTCGCGAACGCGTCGCAACTGTCCTGCAGCGCCTTGCGCCGGGCGGCGACGTCCTGTGCGAGCCGGTCTTCCTCCGTGCCGCGCGGCAGCGCGAGGTATTTCTGCCACCATGCGTCGGACTGCCCGCGCATCGCGCGGCTGCGCTCGATGGCGGCCGTGGAATCCGGCGTGCCGACCAGCAGCGCCGCCCGGTCGAGTGCGAGACGCTCGCGTGCGGCGAACACCTCCGCAACCGCCACGTTGACCGCGCTCGGCATCTGGTTCGTGAAAATCTCGCGCGTCGAATCGTTCGCACGCGTCATCCCGTACAGACCGAGCACGCCGGTGACACCCAGCAGTACCGCCAGAAACGCCATCGTCAAACCGATGCGCGCACGAATCGTCAGGTTCCTGAACACCATCATCCATCCTGTGTTGCGTCGTCGTGAACGGGCCGGGCCCGTTGGCTCGAAGCATTGCTTCGCTTGATTTATTTACGACCGCGCGACGCACAACTTGACGGATTTCAGACCATTTTTTCGAATTATTAGTCTGAACATTACAAATCACTGAACAAAATGGCGTAAATTCGGGCCAGTTCGACAACGGAAGGAAAAAGACCGCGAGGCACCGGCAGGTTCAGGCAGGTGCAGCCGGCGAGGTGCGGCCGGCCGTCTCGTGCGACGAACCGGCCGCGAGACGGAACCGCGATCCTGGGGGTCAGGCCTGATCGGCCAGTTCGGAGCGCGTCGGAATCGACGGCTGGGCGCCTGCGCGCGTGACCGACAGCGCCGCCGCGCGTTGCGCGAAGCGGATGGCCGTGTCGACGTCCGCGCCGGCCGCGAGCCGTGCGGAAAAGCCGCCGATGAAGGTGTCGCCGGCGGCCGTCGTGTCGACCGCCTGCACGACCGGCGCCGGATAGTGCCGCGCGGTGCCGTCGACCGTCAACGCGAGCACGCCGCGTGCGCCGAGCGTCACCAGCACGTTGCGCGCGCCGCCGGCCTGGAGCGCCCGCGCGGCGGCTTCGGCTTCGGCCGGATCGCGCACGCGCAGCCCCGTCAGCGCGGCCGCCTCGACCTCGTTCGGGATCAGGTAATCGACGAGCGGCAGCCAGCCGTCCGGCAGCGGCGCGACGGCCGGGGCCGGATTGAGCACCACCGTGCGGCCGAGCCGGCGTCCGGCCGACAGCGCCGCGAACACCGCGTCGGGCGGCGTCTCGAGCTGGCAGATCAGCACGTCGGCCGCCGCCAGCGCGGCCTCGTGCCGCGCGATCGTGTCGGTCGTGACCTCGCCGTTGCCGCCCGCGACGATCACGATCGCGTTCTGGCTCCCATCGTCGACGACGATCAGCGCGACGCCGGTCGACGCCGACGCGCTCGTCGCGAGCCCCGCGCAGTCGATGCCCTCGGCCTCGAGGCCCGCGCGCAGTGCCGCGCCGTGCGCATCCGCGCCGACGCAGCCGATCATCGCGACCTGCGCGCCGAGCCGGGCGGCGGCGACGGCCTGGTTGCCGCCCTTGCCGCCCGCGGCCTGCGCGAAGGCGTGCCCGGCGAGCGTTTCGCCCGGCAGCGGCAGTCGCGGCGCCCGCACGACGAGATCCATGTTGAGGCTGCCGACCACCGTCACGCGGCCGGCGCCCGTTACGGTCGCCGTCATGCGCGAGCGCCCGGCGCGGCCGGCTCGCGGTAGATGGCCGTCGATTCGCGCAGCACGAGGCGCGGCGACACGACGCGACGGCGGCTCGGCACGGCGCTCGAACCGCCGCCGATCCGTTCGATCAGCGTCTGCGCGGCCATTTCGCCGAGCGCGCGCACCGACTGGCCGACCGTCGACAGCGCCGGATACGTGTAGCGGGAAAATTCGATGTCGTCGAAGCCGATGATCGAGCAGTCGTCGGGCACGCGCATCCCGCGCTCGGCCGCCGCGCGCAGCGCGCCGACGCCCATCAGGTCGTTGCCCGCGAAAATCGCGCTCGGCCGCACCGATTCGAACAGCCGCGACGCCGCGTGATAGCCGCCCAGGCACGAGAAATCGCTTTCGGCGATCGCGCCCGGCACGATGTCGACCCCGCGCTCGGCCATCGCGCGGATGAAGCCGTGCACGCGCATCGCGCTGACGGCGGTGTCGGTCGGCCCCGTGATGCAGCCGATCTTCGCGTGCCCGAGTTCGAGCAGGTGGCGCGTCGCGAGATACGCGCCGCGCTCGTGGTCGATCTGCACGAGATCGGCCGCGAGCCCCTCGATGTTGCGGTCGACCACGACGAGCGGCGCATGGATATCCGCGAGCGTCTGCGCGAGCACCGCGTCCTCGCCCGCCGACGCGACGATCAGTCCGTCGATGCGCTTTTCCTGCAGCACGCGCAGGTAGTTGCGCTGCTTCACGGGATCGTCGTCCGAATTGCAGAAGAACACGCAATAGCCGTTGGCCGCGCACTGATCCTCGATGCCGCGCGCAAGCTCGGCGAAGTACGGATTCGTGCTGTTCGGCACGACGAGGCCGATCGTCGCCGTCGCCCGCGCCTTCAGCGAGCGCGCCACGGCCGACGGCACGTAATTCAGCTCGCGGATCGCGCCCTCGACCTTCGCACGCACATCCGCGGACACCGGCCGCGAATTGTTCACCACGTGCGAGACGGTCGTAAACGACACGCCCGCCATGGCCGCCACATCCTTGATCGTCGCCATTTCCCGTTTCTCTCTGGTCTGTTCTGTCTGTCTTTTTACCGCACGCGCGTACGCCGGCTGCGATACGTATCGAGCACGACCGCCACCACGATCACCGCACCCGTGATGATCCGCTTCGTCGGCTCGTTCGCCCCGATCTGCGCCAGCCCCGCGGCCAGCACGGAGATGATCAACACGCCGAAGAACGTGCTGATCACCGAGCCGCGCCCGCCCATCAGGCTCGTGCCGCCGATCACGACGGCGGCGATCACCTGCAGTTCGAGGCCCGCGCCCGCGTTCGGATCGGCCGCCTCGAGCCGCGAAATCTGGAACAGCGACGCGAGCCCCGCGAGCGCGCCCATCAGCGCGAATACGAGGATTTTATACGGCCTCGGGTTAACCCCGGCAAGCCGCACCGCTTCCTCGTTCGTGCCGATCCCGACCAGATAGCGCCCGAACACCGTGCGCGTGAGCACGAACTGGGCCGCGATCATCACCGCGACCGCGATCAGGAACGCCGGCGAAATGCCCAGCGCGATCGGGTTCGACAGGAAATCGAACGCGTCGCCGATATACGCGGTGCGCGAATTCGTCAGCTGGTACGCGAGGCCGCGCGCGGCCTCCAGCACGCCGAGCGACACGATGAACGACGGAATCCGCCAGCCCACCGTGACCGCGCCCGTCAGCGCGCCCGTCGCGGTTGCGACCGCGATCCCGATCAGCGCGGCCGGCAGCGGCCCCCACTGCCATTTCAGCGCGGCGACGCTGACCATCGACGCGGCGAGCGCGAGCACCGAGCCGACCGACAGGTCGATCCCGGCGATGATCAGCACGAAGGTCATCCCGACCGACATCACGACGAGATCGGGAATCTGGTTCGCGATCGTGCTGAACGTGTCGTAGGTCAGGAAATGCGAGCTCAGCACCGAGAACAGCGCGATCATCGCGGCCAGCGCGCCGGCCAGCCCGAGATAGTTCGACAGGCCGAGCCGCGTGCCGGACAGCGTGCGCGCGCGGCGCCCCGTCACGTCCTGCTGCGCGCCTGCGTCGGTCGGGGATACGGGAGGCTGGGTCATTGCTGTGGTCCTGTCGTCGAAGTGCCCGGAGCGGCGCCGCGCGCCTGCCCCGCGTCCGGATGCTGCATGGCGGCCGCCGGCGTCTCGCGGCCGAAGCCGGCGAACGCCGCGGCCAGCAGCGCATCCTGGGTCCAGTTGCCGCGCTCGAACACGGCGGTCATGCGCCCGGCCGACATCACGCCGATCCGGTCGCAGATCAGCATCAGCTCGCGCAGGTCGCTCGATACGACCACCAGCGCGCGGCCTTCGCGCGCGAGCGCGCCCATCAAAGTGTAGATCTCGAATTTGGCGCCGACGTCGATCCCGCGCGTCGGCTCGTCGAACAGCAGCACGCCCATGTCGCGCGCGAGCCAGCGGCCGATCACGACCTTCTGCTGGTTGCCGCCCGACAGTTCGCCGACCGGCTGCGCCGCCCCGTGCGTACGAATTCGCAGCGCATCGATCTGCTGCTCGGCGAGCGCCGTTTCACGTGCGGCATCGACGATGCCCCCGCGCGCGAGCCGGTCGAGCTGGCCGAGCGACACGTTCGCGGTGATCGACTGCGACAGCAGCAGCCCTTCGCCCTTGCGATCCTCGGTGATCAGCGCGATGCCCAGCTTCACCGCGTCGACCGGCGACGCGATGCGCGCCGGCTTCAGCGGCTGGCCGACCGCGATCGTTCCGGCATCCGGCGTATCGGCGCCGTAGATCAGCCGCAGCAGTTCGGTGCGTCCCGCGCCGATCAGCCCCGAGATGCCGAAGATCTCGCCCGCGCGCACCTCGAGCGACACGTCGCGCACCGCCGTGCCGCGCGTGAGGCCCGAGACCGCGAGCCGCGGCGCGCCGAAGCGGCGCTCGCCGAGATCGATGTGTTCGCCGACCTCGCGGCCGACCATCAGCGTGACGAGCCCGTCGGACGTCGTCGCCGCCATGTCGCCCACATGCACGAGCCGGCCGTCGCGCAGCACCGCGACGCGCTCGGCGACGCGCGCGAGCTCTTCGAGCCGGTGCGAGATGTAGACGATCGCGACGCCGCGCGCCTTCAGCCGGTCGATCTGCTCGAACAGCAGCTCGACTTCGCGCGCGGTCAGCATCGCGGTCGGTTCGTCGAGAATCAGCACGCGGCAGTCGCCGATCAGGTTGCGCGCGATCTCGACCATCTGCTGGTGGCCGATGCCGAGCGCGCCGACCGGCGTATCGGGGTCGACCGCATCGAGCCCGACCTGCGCCATCGCGGCCCGCGCGTCGTCGCGCAGCCGCGCGCGATCGATGATCCCGAAGCGCCGCGGCAGGCGGTTCAGGAACAGGTTTTCGGCGACGCTCAGCGTCGGCAGCAGGTTCAGCTCCTGCATCACCATGCGCACGCCGAGCGCCTCGGCCTGCGTGCGGCTCGCCGGCGCGTACGCCTCGCCGACGAGTTGCATCGTGCCGGTGGTCGGGTCGACGAGCCCGCCGATGATTTTCGACAGCGTGCTCTTGCCGGCGCCGTTCTCGCCCGTCAGCGCGAGCGCCTGGCCCGCGTCGAGCGTCAGCGTGACGTCGGCGAGCACGGGTTCGGCATAGGTCTTGCCGATGCCGGATACGGACAGCACGGGATGGGCTGAACGGGAGGGTTGGAAGGTCGGTTCCATCGCGATCCTGGTTGCGGCCGCGCGCACGGGGCGCGCGGGTATGACGCTCACTAGTGCATGTGCATGCAGTGGCCGTGATCGCGCTCACACCGGATAACGGCCGCGGCGCCGGATTCTTGAGGGCGGCGGCCGGATCGGCGCGGCGTTACTTCGTCACGAGATCCACCGGCGTCTCGACCACGCCGGACATGTCGGCCTGCTTGCGATGCTCGGCGATCGCCTTGAGCGCCGTGTCGATGCCGAACACGGCCTGCTTCGCCGCGTACTGGTCGGCGGTCGCGAGCACGCGGCCGTCCTTCAGCATCGGCTTGATCGCGTTGATGTTGTCGTAGCCGACCACGAGCACCTTGCCCTGCTTGCCGGCCGCGCGCACGGCCGACACGGCGCCGATCGCCATGTTGTCGTTGCCGCACAGCAGCGCCTTCAGGTTCGGGTATTCGTTGAGCATCGCGGCGGCCACCGCATTGCCCTTGTCGATCTCCCATTCACCCGACTGCACCGATACGACCTTCATTCCGCCCGCCTTCATCGCGTCCTGGAAGCCGGCCGTGCGCTGCTGCGCGTTGGTCGTCGTCGACACGCCTTCGACGATGCCGACCTGGTCGCCCGCCTTCAGCCGCTTCGCGAGGTAATCGCCGATCTTGCGCGCGCCCTTGCGGTTGTCCGGACCGACGAACGGCACGTTCAGGTTCTTCGACTTCAGCACGTCGGGATCGAGCCGGTTGTCGATGTTCACGACGACGATGCCGGCGTCCACGGCCTTCTTCACGACCGGCACGAGCGCCTTCGAATCGGCCGGCGCGAGCACGATCGCATCGACCTTCGAGACGATCATCTGCTCGACGATGCGGATCTGGTTCGCGGTGTCGGTCTCGTCCTTGATGCCGTTGGTGATCAGGTCGAACTGGTTCGCGTTGTGCTTCTGGTATTCCTTCGCGCCCGTTTCCATGGTCAGGAAGAACTCGTTGGCGAGCGACTTCATCACGAGCGCGACCTTCGGCTTGGCCGCGGATTGCGCGTGGACGGCCGGTGCGGCGGCCACCGCGACGGCGGCGAGCGCGGCGGTCAGGAAGCGACGGCGAAAGCGGACATTCATACACATCTCCTGGCGACTGGCCCGAAGGCCGGATTGTTATTCGACTGTTGTTTTAATGTGAGCAAACGTTTGCGCCACACTACCCGGGCAATGGCCATCGATGCTGCTGTCGGTACCACGGAATGGAAGCGAGGCAGACGGCCGACTGCCTGGCGCGTGCTGTCGTCGACGCGCCACCGCCGGCGGGACGCCGGCGGAGTGAAGGCTATGCTGTACCGATTCGCTTCGGCGCGCAACCTGTCTGATCAATATTTAAGGGTTTATTCGGAGCGCGAGATCACGCTTCACGACGCGCAAATACGACACTCGCGATGCCGGCGGCGGATCGTCGAAATGCTTCGCAGGCGGCTTGCCGGTGATGATGCGGGTCGTTCCGGACAGCGTGATCGCGTCGACGATCGGCGCGAAGCCCGGCCGCGTTCGCCGTCGCGATATGTCGTCGACTGTGACGGAACCGGTGATTTGAACGCGCAGCCTTGTGAACGAGGACGACTGCCGATTGTGTGTTTCGCGCCGAGGTTCGGCGTCGCAGGTTATTCTTGGTTTTCTGTTGGCTGAAAGCATCGGCGATCGTCACCTGACGCGACGCACCTTGCGTGTTATCGCATCGGCGGATGCTTCAGCCGTGATGGCGGCAATCCTCTGCCGCCGCCCGGTGCCGTATGCGGCAACGCACACGTGGTGCAAGTCGCGCCATCCGCGGCAATGGCCCGGACGGCGCGCGACACGCTCGGGTCAAATCAAACGGCTTCGCGCAACAGCCCCGCGATTTCCGCTTCGTTCAGGTGCGGCGCGAACATTTCGATCAGCCGGTACGCATACGCACGCAGGAACGCGCCCTTGCGCAGCCCGACCCGCGTCGTGCTCGCCTCGAACAGGTGTTGCGTATCGAGCGCGACGAGCCCCGTGTCGCGCTGCGGATCGTAAGCCATCGCCGCGACCACGCCGATCCCCATCCCGAGTTCGACGTAAGTCTTGATCACGTCCGCGTCGATCGCGGTCAGCACGACGTCGGGCACGGCGCCCGCCTGCGTGAACGCCTGGTCGATGTGCGAACGGCCCGTGAAGTCCTGGTCGTACGTGATGATCGGGTACTCGGCGATTTCCTCGAGCGTCAGGTTCGCGCGGCCGACGAGCGGATGGCCCTTCGGCACGACGACCGTGTGGTGCCACGAATAGCACGGGAACGTGACGATGTCCGGATAGCGGTCGAGCGCCTCGGTCGAGATGCCCAGATCGGCCTCGCCGTTCAGGATCATCTGCGCGATCTGCTGCGGGCTGCCCTGGCGCAGCGCGAGATGCACCTTCGGGAACACCTCGGTGAACTGCCGGATCACCTTCGGCAACGCGTAGCGCGCCTGCGTGTGCGTCGTCGCGACGACGAGGTGGCCGCTGTCCTGATCGGCGAACTGGCGCGCGACGCGGCGCAGGTTCTCGGCGTCGAGCAGCATCCGCTCGATCAGCTGGTGCACCGCCTTGCCGGGCTCCGTGAGCCCCGTCAGCCGCTTGCCGCGCCGAATGAAGATGTCGACGCCCAGCTCATCTTCCAGATCCTTGATCTGTTTCGACACGCCCGACTGCGACGTGTACAGCACGTTCGCGACTTCCGTCAGGTTCATGTTCTGGCGCACCGCTTCGCGCACGAACCGCAATTGCTGAAAATTCATGGGTATGCCTCTTAGGCTGTCGTTGTTTGATTGTTCAATCGGAGCGAATCCCGCCCTCTGCCCTGCTTTGTCTCGTCAACGCGCGGGAAATACCCGCACGGCGCGCGGCACGGCCGTCGCGCCGTCGCCGACCTGCAGCGACAGCGCCCGCCATGCGTCGCGGTCGAGTTCCGCCTCGAGCGCGCCGCCCGCACGCGCCTCGAGCTCCACGCGCACCGAACCGCCGAGCGGAATCACACGCCGCACGTCCACCGCGATGCCGTCGCGATGCCCTTCGCCCGCCGGCCACAGCTGCAGATCGTGCGGCCGGACGTAAGCGTTCGCGGGGCCCGCGAAATCGGCGTCGACCTCGATCGGCGCAGCCGCGCCCTCGGCGACGAAGCCGCGCCCGGCAACCGTGCCCGGCAGCCGGTTCGCCGCACCGAGGAACTCGTACACGAACGCGCTCTGCGGATGATCGTAGACGTCCTGCGGGCTGCCGACCTGCTCGACGTGGCCGCGATTCAGCACGACGATGCGATCGGCCACTTCGAGCGCCTCTTCCTGGTCGTGCGTGACGAAGATCGTCGAGATGTGCAGGTCGTCGTGCAGGCGACGCAGCCAGCCGCGCAATTCCTTGCGGACCTTCGCGTCGAGCGCGCCGAACGGTTCGTCGAGCAACAGCACCTTCGGCTCGACCGCGAGCGCGCGGGCGAGCGCGATGCGCTGGCGCTGGCCGCCCGACAGCTCGGACGGATAGCGCTGCGCGAGCCAGTCGAGCTGCACGAGCTTGAGCAACTCGTGCACCTTCTCGCGAATCGCGGCTTCCGACGGCCGCTCGCGGCGCGGCTTCACGCGCAGGCCGAACGCGACGTTCTCGAACACCGTCATGTGGCGGAACAGCGCGTAGTGCTGGAACACGAAGCCGACCTGGCGGTCACGCGCGCCGACCGACGCGACGTCGAGCCCCTGCAGCACGACCTGGCCGGCGTCCGCGTGCTCGAGGCCCGCGATCACGCGCAACAGCGTGGTCTTGCCGCAGCCGGACGGCCCGAGCAGCGCGACCAGTTCGCCGGGCGGGAAGTCGAGCGAGACGTTGTCGAGCGCCGTGAAATCGCCGAAGCGCTTCTGAAGGTTACGGACGGTGATACCCATTCTGGTTGCCTCTTTACGATTTCGACGAAACGGCGCCGACAGGGCCGGCATGTGCGGGAACGGCGTCGTGCGCGTCGGCCAGTTCGGCCGCCAGATGACGCTCGGCGATCAGCTTCAGCGCGAGCGTGACGAGCGCAAGCAGCGCCAGCACCGACGCCACCGCGAACGCCGCCGCGAAGTTGTATTCGTTGTACAGGATCTCCACGTGCAGCGGCATCGTGTCGGTCACGCCGCGGATGTGGCCGGACACGACCGATACCGCGCCGAACTCGCCCATCGCACGCGCATTGCACAGGATCACGCCGTACAGCAGGCCCCACTTCACGTTCGGCAGCGTCACGCGGCGGAAGATCTGCCAGCCCGACGCGCCGAGCACACGCGCGGCCTCTTCCTCGTCGGTGCCTTGCGCCTGCATCAGCGGGATCAGCTCGCGCGCGACGAACGGGAACGTGACGAAGATCGTCGCGAGCACGATGCCCGGCACCGCGAAGATGATCTGCACGTCGTGATCCTGCAGCCACGGCCCGAACCAGCCCTGCGCGCCGAACAGCAGCACGTACACGAGGCCCGAGATCACCGGCGACACCGAGAACGGCAGATCGATCAGCGTCGTCAGCAGCGCCTTGCCGCGGAATTCGAACTTCGCGATCGCCCACGATGCGCACACGCCGAACACGAGGTTCAGCGGCACGGCGATCACGGCGACGGTCAGCGTCAGCTTGATCGCCGACCACGCGTCGGGATCGGCCAGTGATTCGAGATAGAAGCCGATGCCCTTGCGCAGCGCCTCGACGAACACCGCCGCAAGCGGCACGACGAGGAAGAACGCGAGGAACGCCAGCGCGATGCCCGTGAGCAGCCAGCGCACGACGCGCGACTCGCTGACGGGGTCGAGCCGCTTCGCGGTACGCGCGGCCGGCGACGGGGTTTTCAGCACGACGGTGGCCTCCTGGCTCATTACTGGCCTCCTGCGGCGGCAGCAGCGGCGGTGACGGTGGCGGGCGCCGGACCGCTCGCGCCCTTGCTCGTACGACGCTGCAGATACCACTGCAGCGTGTTGATCAGCAGCAGCATCAGGAACGACACGACCAGCATCACGACCGCCAGCGCGGTCGCGCCCGCGTAGTCGTACTGCTCGAGCTTCGTGATGATCAACAGCGACGTGATCTCGGATTTCATCGGCACGTTGCCGGCGATGAAGATCACCGAGCCGTATTCGCCGAGCGCGCGCGCGAATGCGAGCGCGAAACCGGTGAGCAGCGCCGGCAGCACGGCCGGCAGCACGACGCGGCGGAACGTCAGCCAGCGCGACGCGCCGAGGCACGCGGCGGCTTCTTCCTGCTCGCGCTCGAAATCCTCGAGCACCGGCTGCACGGTGCGCACGACGAACGGCAGCCCGATGAAGGTCAGCGCGACCAGCACGCCGGCCGGCGTGAACGCGATCTTGATGCCGAGCGGCGCCAGATACTGGCCGACCCAGCCGTTGGTCGCGTAGACGGCCGCGAGCGAGATGCCGGCCACCGACGTCGGCAGCGCGAACGGCAGGTCGACGACCGCATCGACGAGACGCTTGAACGGGAACGTGTAGCGCACCAGCACCCATGCGACGAGGAAGCCGAACACGGCATTGATCAGCGCGCCGCCGAGCGCGGCCGAGAACGTCAGCCGGTACGACGCGAGCACGCGCGGCGACGTGACGGCGGTGACGAACTGGTCCCACGACAGCGTCGCGGTCTTCAGGAACGTGGCGGCGAGCGGAATCAGCACCACGAGGCTCAAATAGGCCACCGTGATGCCGAGTGTCACGCCGAAACCGGGCAGCGCGCTCGGCTTGCGAAAGGTGTACGTCGTCATCGGATGCTCTTGCTGGGTCGATGCTGCTCACGGGTCCGACGCAAACGCCGGCGCAGTGAATCGCGCCGGCGGCCCGTCGGGGGGTGCGGCGCGCTGTCGTGGCGCGCCGCTTGTCGTTATGGCGTTACTGCGGCTTGTAGATCGAATCGAACACGCCGCCGTCCGCGAAATGCGTCTTCTGCGCATTCGTCCAGCCGCCGAACGTGTCGTCGACCGTGTACAGCTTCAGCTTCGGGAACTGCTTGGTCAGCTCCGCCGGCACGTTCTTCGAACGCGGCCGGTAGTAGTTGCGCGCCGCGATTTCCTGGCCCTGCGGGCTATACAGGTAGTTCAGGTAGGCCTCGGCCAGCTTGCGCGTGCCCTTCTTGTCGACCACCTTGTCGACCACCGCGACGGGCGGCTCGGCCAGGATGCTCACCGACGGCACGACGATCTCGAACTTGTCGTTACCGAATTCCTTGACCGACAGGAACGCCTCGTTTTCCCAGGCGATCAGCACGTCGCCGATCCCGCGCTGCACGAAGCTCGTCGTCGCGCCCCGCGCGCCCGAATCGAGCACGCCTGCGTTCTTGTAGAGCTTCGTGACGAATTCCTTCGCCGTCTGCTCGTTGCCGCCCGGCTTGTGCTGCGCGTAGGCCCATGCGGCCAGGTAGTTCCAGCGTGCGCCGCCCGAGGTCTTCGGGTTCGGCGTGACGATCGAGATGCCCGGCTTGGTCAGGTCGTCCCAGTCCTTGATCCCCTTCGGATTGCCCTTGCGCACCAGGAACACGATCGTCGACGTGTACGGCGATGCGTTGTCGGGCAGGCGCTTCTGCCAATCCTTGTTCACGAGCCCCTTGTTCGCGAGCGCGTCGATGTCGTACGCCAGCGCCAGCGTGACGACGTCCGCCTGCAGGCCGTCGAGCACCGAGCGTGCCTGCGCGCCCGAGCCGCCGTGCGACTGCTTGAAGTTGACGGTTTCGCCCGTCTTCGCCTTCCACTCCTTGCCGAACGCCTGGTTGAAATCCTGATACAGCTCGCGCGTCGGGTCGTACGACACGTTCAGGAAGGTCGTATCGGCCTGGGCATGCGTCGCGACGCCCAGCGCCGCCGCCGCGCCCAGCGCGAGTGTTGCGATCAGGCGGCCCACTCCGCCCACCAGCCCCGTATTGCGCTTCGCCATCCTTGGTTCTCCAGTGTTGTCGGTATTGCGATGTCGGGCCAGTCTATCGAACGGGTTACATGATTAAAAATAATCGTTCCTTATTTTTTAATACTCAAAAGTGCTAACGCAGACGGGATGGACGGTTGCGGCGGACGAACCGGCGTCCGGGCGTCGCGAAATCACGCCGGAACCGCCGCGATCGCGTCGAACCTCAAGTAACACTTGAAATTCGCCAAGTACTGTATAAAAATACAGCTCACTGTCTATCCATACAGTTGAGCCATGACCAAACTCACCGCCCGTCAGCAGCAAGTGTTCGACTTGATCCGTCGCGCGATCGAGCGCTCCGGATTCCCGCCCACCCGTGCCGAGATCGCGGCCGAACTGGGCTTCAGCTCGCCGAATGCGGCCGAGGAGCACCTGCGCGCGCTGGCTCGCAAGGGCGTGATCGAGCTGGCCGCCGGCGCGTCGCGCGGCATCCGGCTGCTCGGCATCGACGACGCCCCGCACCAGTTCACGCTGCCGCATGCCGGCCTGATGCAACTGTCGCTGCCGCTCGTCGGCCGCGTCGCGGCCGGTAGCCCGATCCTTGCGCAGGAGCACATCTCGCAGCACTACGCGTGCGATCCCGCGCTGTTCACCAGCAAGCCCGACTATCTGTTGAAGGTGCGCGGCCTGTCGATGCGCGACGCCGGCATTCTCGACGGCGACCTCCTCGCCGTGCAGAAGCGCACGGAAGCGAAGGACGGCCAGATCATCGTCGCGCGTCTCGGCGACGACGTCACGGTCAAGCGGCTGATGCGCCGGCCCGGCGGCCTCGAGCTGATCGCGGAGAACCCGGATTACGAAAACATCTTCGTCAAGGCCGGCAGCGCGGATTTCGCGCTGGAAGGCATCGCCGTCGGGCTGATCCGCTCGGGCGAACTCTGACATTCCGTCTCTCCAGGAGAACATCATGGAACGCCTTGCCCGCCTGCTGCCTTTCCGTCAATTCGGTCGCCTGCGTCATCTGCGCGGCCGCACGCCCTGCGCACCGCTGTCCGCGGCGGCGCCTGTGCAAGAAGAAGTCGCAGTCGAACGGCAGGCCTCCCTGCTGCCGTCAGCGCTGCCCGCATTCGCTCGGGTATCGCTGAACGCCGGTCTCAATCACGCGGAGCCCGCGCGCCGCGCGCCGGTGCGCGTCTATCACGGCCGTTCGCGCCTGATCATGGTCGGCACGATCGATGCCGTGTGCCGGATGATCGATCGCTGCATCGCAGAGGAACGATCGGCCACGCCGGGCGGTCTCTGATTGCGGAACCTTCCCGCACCGGAGGCAACGTGACTGGATCGTCGCGCCGCGCATGGCGACTCAAGCCCTTCCTGATCGTCGCGCTGGTCGTCGCCCTGATTGGGGCGCTCGGCTATGCGTACGCGTCGCCGTATGTCGCGCTCGGTCGCCTGAAATCGGCGATCGATGCGCGCGATGCGCAGGCGATCAGCGAGTATGTCGACTTTCCGTCGCTGCGCATCAGCCTGAAGCAGCAGGTCACGGAAGAGTTGATGCGCCGGATCGACGCAGTGAAGAAGGACAATCCGTTCGCGGTGATCGGCGCGCTGATCGGGTCCGCGCTGATTGGCCCGCTGGTCGATGCGTACGCGACCCCGGAAGGCGTCGCTGCGCTGATGAGCGGATTGCCGCCACGCGGCAATCCGGGCGAGCGTCCGCCTGAGTGGTCGAATCGGCCACCAGCAGGTAATGCCCCCGGCAACACGCCTGCCGCGCCGCCGGCCGCCAATCCTGCTCCGGCCAGTACTGCCGTACCGGGCAGCAACCCGGCCGCTCCGGCGGCATCGTCGCCGGCACCGGCGCCCGCCGCACCGGCCAGCCCGAGCGAAGCAACGCCAGCGCCGCGCCAGCAGCAAACTAGCGCGGGCTACCGAAATATCGATGAATTCGTCGTGACGTACCAGCGCAGCGCCGATGGCACGCGCTATGCGGCGATCTTCCACCGCTTCGGGCTGTTCTCGTGGAAATTGTCGGGGATCGACCTGCATGCATAGCAGGCCGTGCTCGACGTGCGCACTGCCGATGCAGTGCGATGCCTGACCGGCACGCATTGCCGGTCAGGTGGTCAGGCGGTCCCCCAGCTTTTAGATCATTGGCCGTTCGCGATGGCCGCTTCACGCTCGCGCGCAATTTCGGCCTTCTGCTCTTCCGCCGACGAACACGCAACCAGGATGCTGCAGTTCACGCGATCAAGCAGTTGCGTATTGCCCGACCCCATCCACCATCTCGACAATCCGCTGCGGCACCGGTGGCCGACGACGACGAGATCGACCTTCAATTCCGACGCGAGATTCGCGATTTCGTCGATCGGATAACCGAATGCGAAATGGCCTTCGGCCTGCACGCCGCGCTCGCGCAGCCAATTCACGCCTTCCTGCAGGATTTCGCGCGCGGTTTCCTCGAAGCGTCCGCATGCGACATCGGTCAGCAAACCTGCACTTTGCGCAATGCTCGAACGCATGTCGACGACCGACAGCAAATGCGTTTCGGCCTTCAGGTCCATTGCGAGATTGGCCCCGTAACGCAGCGCCTTGCGCCCTTCGAGCGTGCCGTCGTAACACAGCAAAATCTTGTTGTAGCTAGCCATGAAGCCTCCCTATCGCGACAACGAGCCTACGCATTCATCATGGTGCGCCGCAATTCAAGACGCAAGGGATGGAAAACGCTGATTCGCCCCGCACGGCACGTGCGCGATGATGCGGTGCACGATCGGCGCTCAATTGCATCACACCGGGCAGACATGCCCTGAAGCGATGCAGCCAATGCACTAGAATGGCCCGCTCGACCTCCAGCGGGCCACCGCGCGCCGGCGTCGTGCGCTTCGGTCATACCCGTGTGACACCCCTGCGCCCGATCCGTTCGCACACCGGCCACGCACCGGGCACCAGAATGCGCCCGCTTGAAACGACAACACACCCATGTCCGTCGCACCGATCGATTTCCGCAACGTCGAAAAGCGCTATGGCGACAAGCTCGTCGTCAACGGTCTGTCCTTCAACGTGAAGGCCGGCGAATGCTATGGCCTGCTCGGGCCGAACGGCGCCGGCAAGACCACGATGCTGAAGATGCTGCTCGGCCTCGCGCATCCCGATGCAGGCACCATTGCGCTGTGCGGCGAACCGGTTCCATCGCGGGCGCGACACGCACGCCAGCGAGTCGGCGTCGTCCCGCAGTTCGACAATCTCGACCCCGACTTCACCGTGCGCGAGAACCTGCTCGTGTTCAGCCGCTATTTCGGGATGTCGGCGCAGGCGGCACGCGCGCTCGTCCCGCCGCTACTCGAATTCGCGAAGCTGGAAAACAAGGCCGATGCGAAGGTCGGCGAGTTGTCGGGCGGCATGAAACGCCGCCTCACGCTCGCCCGCGCGCTCGTCAACGATCCCGATGTGCTGGTGCTCGACGAGCCCACGACCGGCCTCGATCCGCAGGCGCGGCACCTGATGTGGGAACGGCTGCGTTCGCTGCTCGCGCGCGGCAAGACGATCCTGATCACCACGCATTTCATGGAGGAAGCCGAGCGCCTGTGCGATCGGCTGTGCGTGATCGAGGAAGGCCGCAAGATCGCCGAAGGCGCGCCGCACGCCCTGATCGAATCGGAGATCGGCTGCGACGTGATCGAGATCTACGGGCCCGATCCGGCCGCGCTGCGCGACGAGTTGTCGGCATTCGCGAAGCACACCGAGATCAGCGGCGAGACACTGTTCTGCTATGTGATCGATCCCGAACCGCTCACCGCACGACTCAAGGGCCGCCCGGGGTTGCGCTATCTGCATCGCCCGGCCAATCTGGAGGATGTGTTCCTGCGGCTCACGGGCCGCGAGATGCAGGACTGATCGACCATGGACGTTCGCAACTATTCCGCCACCACGCCGTCGGCCCCGCTGCGCGAGTCGCGCTTCGCGATCGCGATGCCGGCCAACGCAAGCAACTGGATCGCCGTCTGGCGGCGCAACTATCTCGTGTGGCGCAAGCTCGCGCTCGCATCGATGTTCGGCAATCTCGCCGATCCGATGATCTATCTGTTCGGGCTGGGTTTCGGGCTCGGGCTGATGCTCGGCCATGTCGACGGCGTGTCGTATATCGCGTTCCTCGCGGCCGGCACGGTCGGCTCGAGCGTGATGATGTCCGCGAGCTTCGAGTCGATGTATTCGGGTTTCTCGCGGATGCACGTACAGCGCACGTGGGAAGCGATCATGCATACGCCGCTCGCGCTCGGCGACATCGTGCTCGGCGAGATCGTGTGGGCGGCCAGCAAGGCGCTGCTGTCGGGCGGCGCGATCATGCTCGTCGCGGGCGGGCTCGGCTATGCGCAGTTTCCGTCGATGCTGGCCGCGCTGCCGGTGATCGCGCTGGCCGGCCTCGCGTTCGCCAGCCTCGCGATGATCGTCACGGCGCTCGCGCCGTCCTACGATTTCTTCATGTTTTATCAGACGCTCGTGCTGACGCCGATGCTGCTGCTGTCGGGCGTGTTCTTCCCGATCACGCAGTTGCCGCCGCTTGCGCAGCACGCGGCGCAGGCGCTGCCGCTCGCGAATGCGGTCGAACTGATCCGGCCCGCGATGCTCGGCCGGCCGGCGACCGACATCGCGCTGCACGTCGCGGTGCTCGCCGGCTACGCGGTCGGCGGATTCCTGCTGTCCGCGTGGCTGTTCCGGCGGCGGATGATGCGCTGACGACCGGCGCGCCGGACACCGGGCGCCGGCTTCATGCGACGACGTTACTCGTCGTCGTCGCTCCACGGAATTTCGACGTCGGTCAGGAACGCGACGGTCGCGAGCGGGCCGCCTTCCTGGCGGCCGAGCTTGCCGTCCGCGCGATGCCATTCCACACGGAACTGCGTGCCCGGATCGTCGGCCACCAGATAGACCGTGCGCAGCTCTTCCTTGTCGGCCTCGTCCACCGGGCCGTCGAACGACACCAGCATCTTCTGCGGCCACAGGCCGTTGACCGGATCGTAAATGCGATCGCCTTGCGGAATGTCGATGCTGGCCTCGACACCGATCGTTGCGGAGGCCTCGATGATCATCGTGCCGAGTGCTTGCAGCACGGCAGTCGCCCGCGCGGAATTGGCCTGGCGGATCGCGAGATCGCCGCGCGTCAGCGCCTTTTCGAGTCGAGGATGAATCTTCGGTTGGGTCATGCGTTTTCCTGTTTGCTTCTTGTAAAGGGCGCCGCACACGTGAAGCGGCGGCGCCGGATGAATACGAATGCGACGATTGCGCCGGGCCGGCGTGTCGCCCGCGTTGTCAGAATCCGAACGCGATCGCAAGCAAGCCGCTCACGATCCCGAATGCGACGACGAGCGTCGCGACGATCGCCAGCATGTAAGGCTTGAACGAACGCGCGAGCATCGCGAGCGACGGCACGCTGATCGGCGGCAGCGTCATCAGCAGCGCGGCGGCCGGACCGACGCCCATGCCGAGCGACAGCATCGCCTGGATGATCGGCACCTCGCCGGCCGTCGGGATCACGAACAGCATGCCCGCGACCGCGAACGCGACGATCCAGCCGAGGTGATTGCCGATGTCCGGGCCGATATGCGGGAACAGCCACGCGCGCGCGGCGCCGAGCAGCAGCACGAGGACGATGTATTCGGGCACGAGCCGCACGGCCATGCGCGCGAGCAGCTTCATCCAGCGGACGAACGGATTGCCGGCCGCGGCCTGCTCGGCCGCCAGCGCGGCGAGCTGCGCATCATCGATGCTGCGGTCTTCGGGACGCGCGATGCGGTTCAGCAGGTAGCCGATCCCGAACACCATCGCGATGCCGAGCACGAGGCGCAGCGCGCTCCAGTGCCAGCCGAGCACGAAGCCCATGAACACCAGCGCCGCCGGGTTCAGCACCGTGTTGCCGAGCCAGAACGCGACCGCGCCGCCCGGCGACGCGTGGCGCGCCCGCAGGCCCGCGACGACCGGCGCCGCGCAGCACGTGCACATCATCCCGGGCAGCGACAGCAGCCCGCCCGCGGCGACGCTGCCGAACCCCGTGCGGCCGAGCACGCGCGCCACCCAGTGCGCGGGCAGCAGCGCCTGCACGGCCGAGCCGAGCAGCAGGCCGAGCACCATCGCCTGCCAGATCGCCTTGCCGTATGCCCACGCGTAGTCGAGCGCCGCCTTCAGCGACGGCTCGGGCGCGGCCGCCGACGTGCCCATCAGGATCGACTGGCCGATCGAATGGTGCTCGGCGGCAACGAACGCCTTGTTGTAGTACGGGAACCATTTCACGTAGAACAGTCCCGCGACCGCGATCAGCAGGAAGGTCATCCAGCCGAGGGCCGGATTCGGTTGAGTGCGTGTGGTCGTCATCGTGTGGTGGTCGTTGATGGATCTTTGTCGGTTTCGGATGTCGTGCCGGCGGCGAGCGCGGCCGATGCGGGCAACCCGGCTTGCGCGAGTTCGGCCAGCAGCAGGCGCGCCTGCTCGCGCACGTCGGCCGCGTTGGGCCGGAACGTGAAGGTCAGCGCCCGGTTCGGCTTGTTGTACGTCGCGCGGTAAGTGCGCGCGTAGGCGGGATCGTAATGCCTGTCGATCAGTTCGGCGAACAAATCGGCCCGCGCGTCGGCATCGATCAGCCCCTTCCAGCGCGTCACCTCTTCGCGGCTGTGCAGGCCGATCAGCCGATGAAGCTGTGCCTTGAACGCATCCGGCTCGTCGAACAGGTGCGCGTAATCATCGAGCAGGAACGCGATCCGCTCGTCATGGGCCGCTTCGACCTGCACCCATGGGCCCGCGTGAAACGCTTCGATCAGCGCGATCGGGAGCTGCACGAGCCCGATCCTGCGGCTTTCCGACTCGACGAATACCGGCCATTCGGGGTCGAAACGACTAAGCGCCTCCACGAGCCCCGAATCGAACCCCTTCTGCGCCGGTTGCGGCTTGCCCGGCAGCGCGCCGAGCAGCGAGCCGCGATGGCATGCGAGCGCTTCCAGATCGAGCGTCTGCGCACCCACGTCGCGCAGCGCGTTCAGCAGGCGCGTCTTGCCGCAGCCCGTATGGCCGACGAGCGCGATGTAGCGAAAGCGTGTCGGCAGCGAGTCGAGCGTCGCGCATACCGACTGGCGGTACGCCTTGTAGCCGCCGTCGAGCTGGCGCGCCTTCCAGCCGATCAGGTTGAACCAGGTCGTCATCGAGCCCGAGCGCTTGCCGCCGCGCCAGCAGTAGATCAGCGGCCGCCAATTGCGCGGCCGGTCGGCGAACGTCGTGTCGAGATGGCGCGCGATGTTGCGTGCGACGATTGCCGCGCCGACACGCGTCGCCTCGTACGGCGACACCTGGCGATACATCGTACCGACGAGCACGCGCTCTTCGTTGCTGAGCACGGGCGCGTTCAGCGCGCCGGGGATATGGTCCTCGGCGAACTCGAGCGGCGTGCGCACGTCGATGATCTCGTCGAACTCGCCGGCGCGATCGAGGGTGACAATCAGGTTCTTCAATTTGGCGTCGAACAGGGGCGATGCGGCTCGAGGAGCCGCATGGGCACGGAAGGCGGATTGACGATTATCTCACGGGCCGGCGTCCCGGGCCTCGCGCGGCAGTCGGCGGCGACGACTCAGCCTGCATCGCGTCGATCAGGTGGTCGCGAAATGCGCGTACCGACGCGGGCAGATCGCGCCCCGCCATCGTCTGCACCTGGATGCTGCGTTCGCGCAGTTGCGGGTTCGTCATGGGCACGACGACGAAGCCGTCCGCATCGGCACGGTCGCGCACCGACAGCAGCCCCGTGAACATCACCGCGCCCGTGCGCCGCGCGTAGCCGTACATCGCCGCGGTGTTGTTGCTGGTCAGCTCGGGCTCGAGCAGCAGCCCGTCGAGCGCGCACGCGATGTCGATCAACTGGCGCACCGTCGTGCCGGCCTCGGGCAGCACGTGTGCATGCCGCGCGACATCGGCGAGCGACACCGCGTCGCGCGCCGCGAGCGGGTGATCGTGCCGGACCAGCGCAAAGACCGGCGCGCGCTCGGTGTGGTCGACGCGCACGCCCTTCTCCGGCGCGAGGCTGAAGGTCAACGCGATGTCCGCATCGCCGTCGCGCACGCGCCGGGTCGCATCCGCCGGCGACACGACCCACACGATGAAATCGACGCCCGGGTGGCGGGCCTTGAAGCTCGCGAGCACGCTGGGCAGGAAATCGATCGCGAACCCTTCCGAGCACGCGATCTTCAGCAGGCTGCCGTGCAGCGCGTCGAGCCCGCCGATGTCCTTCATCACGTGCTCGGCCTCCAGCAGGCTGCGCTGCGCGAACGCCAGCAATCGCTCGCCGGCCTCCGACAACGCCATCCCGCGCGGCCGCCGCTCGAACAGCGGCGCGCCGAGCTCGCTCTCAAGCTTCGCGATCTGGCGGCTGATCGCCGACACGGCCACGTGCAGCCGCGCGGACGCGTCGCTGATCGAGCCGGTACGCGCCACCTCGACGAAATACCGCAGTGCCAGGCCATGCAGGAAAGCCGCCATCGTCGTGTCTCCGCGCCGCATCCGGCCGCGCTGCTTTGCCTTTTCGGCAAAGAAAGGTTCGAAATTCGATCATTGTGACAAAAAAACCGGCTTTCTAGAATCGATCGCACTTCACGTTGCCTGCGCGGCCCGCGCACGGCGCACCCGACCGAGGAGACCCGATTTGAGCCGTACCGCCGCCATCCAGCACGCGCTGAACCAGTTCGAGTCCGGTGCGTTCTTCACGACCCTGAGCCGCCGCGTCGGCCTGCGCACCGAAAGCCAGGACCGCGGCAACGAAGCCGCGCTGCGCGCCTACCTGACCGACGAGATCGCGCCGGAGGCCGCCCGCCTCGGTTTCACGTCGCGGATCGTCGACAACCCCGTCGACGGCGGCGGGCCGTTCCTGCTCGCGTCGCGCCACGAAGACGACGCGCTGCCGACCGTGCTGATCTACGGCCACGGCGACGTCGTGCGCGGCTACGACGCGCAGTGGCGCGCACCGCTGTCGCCGTGGACGCTGACGGCCGACGGCGACCGCTGGTACGGCCGCGGCAGCGCCGACAACAAGGGCCAGCACACGATCAACCTGGCCGCGCTGGCGAGCGTGCTCGACGCACGCGGCGGCCGGCTCGGCTTCAACGCGAAGCTGCTGATCGAGATGGGCGAAGAAACCGGATCGCCGGGCCTCGACGCACTGTGCCGCCGGGAGCGCGACGCGCTCGCGGCCGACGTGCTGATCGCGTCCGACGGCCCGCGCATCGCCGCCGCGCGCCCGACGGTATTCCTCGGCTCGCGCGGTGCGGTCAACTTCAAGCTGAGCCTGCGCGCCCGCGACGGCGCGCATCATTCCGGCAACTGGGGCGGACTGCTGCGCAACCCGGCGATCGTGCTCGCGCATGCGCTCGCGAGCCTCGTCGACGCGCGCGGCGCGATTCGCGTCGCGGGGCTGCGCCCGCCGCCGATCCCGGCCGCGGTGCGCGACGCGCTCGCCGATCTGTCGGTCGGCGGCGGCCCCGGCGACCCGGCGCTCGACGCCGACTGGGGCGAGCCCGGCCTGTCCGCGGCCGAGCGCGTGTTCGGCTGGAACACGTTCGAGATCCTCGCGTTCAAGGCCGGCAATCCGGAGCATCCCGTGAACGCGATCCCGCCCGCCGCGTATGCGCACTGCCAGTTGCGCTTCGTCGTCGGCACCGACTGGGAAGCGCTGCAGGCGCACCTGCGCGCGCACCTCGATGCGCACGGCTTCGCCGACGTCGAGATCGACGTCGAGCGCGGCGCACCGGCGACGCGCGTGCCGCCGGACGATCCGTGGGTCCGCTGGGCCGTCGCGTCGCTCGCGCGCACCACCGGCAAGAAGCCCGCGATCCTGCCGAATCTCGGCGGCACGCTGCCGAACGACGTGTTCGCCGACACGCTCGGGCTGCCGACGCTGTGGGTGCCGCACTCGTACCCGGCGTGCTCGCAGCATGCGCCCGACGAGCACCTGCTCGCGAGCGTCGTCAGCGAGGGGCTGCAGATGATGGCCGGGCTCTTCTGGGATCTCGGCGACGACGCGCCGCCCGTTCGCCGCGCGGCATCCGCCGCGGCCGGCGCCGTCCTGTAACGCGCTTCGCCCCTTTTCACGGGACCTGCACACACGATGAATACGACCACCCTGACCTCGCAGGACGCCGCACGCCCCAGCGCCGCGAAGATCCGGCGCATCATCTTCGCGGCGTCGATCGGCAACGCACTCGAATGGTTCGACCTGATCGTCTACGGCTTCTTCGCGGTGACGATCGCCAAGCTGTTCTTCCCGGCCACGAGCGAAGCGACGTCGCTGATGCTGACGCTCGGCACGTTCGGGCTGTCCTACCTGATCCGGCCGATCGGCGGCTTCGTGCTCGGCGCGTACGCGGACCGCGCGGGTCGCAAGGCGTCGCTGCTGCTGTCGATCGCGATGATGATGGCCGGCACGCTGCTGATCGCGATGATGCCGACCTACGCATCGATCGGCATTCTCGCGCCGCTCGGGATCATGCTGTCGCGGCTGATGCAGGGCTTTTCCGCCGGCGGCGAATTCGCGAGCTCGACCGCGTTTCTCGTCGAGCACGCGCCGCAGCGGCGCGGCTTCATGTCGAGCTGGCAGTTCGCGAGCCAGGGCCTCGCGACGTTGCTCGCGTCGGGCTTCGGCGCGCTGCTGACGGCCACGCTGACCACCGCGCAACTCGAAAGCTGGGGCTGGCGCGTGCCGTTCCTGTTCGGCCTCGCGATCGGCCCGGTCGGGCTGTACATCCGCCGCTACGTCGACGAAGGCGTCGAGTTCAAGACGCAGGCGCGCTCCGAAGCGCCGGTGCGCGAACTGTTCGCGGATCAGAAGCTGCGGCTACTGTTGTCGGTCGGCGCGCTCGTGATCTCGACCGCGATCAACTACATGATCCTGTACATGCCGACCTACGCGATCAAGCAGCTCGGGCTGCCCGCATCGACCGGTTTCGCGGCGACGCTCGCGACCGGCTTCGTGCTGACGCTCGTCACGCCGGTCGTCGGCCATCTGTCCGACAGCACCGGGCGAATCCGCATGATGGCGGTCGCGGCCGTGCTGATGCTCCTGACCGTGTGGCCGACGTTCGCCTGGCTCACGCGCCACGCGTCGTTCGCGACGATGCTCGCCGCACTGGTCTGGATCGGCGCGCTGAAGGCGATGTACTGCGGCGCGCTGCCGGCGCTGATGGCCGAACTGTTCCCGTCGCAGACGCGCGCCACCGGGCTCGCGGTCAGCTACAACACCGGCGTCACGCTGTTCGGCGGCTTCGCGCCGTTCGTCATCACCTGGCTGATCAGCACGACCGGCAACCGGCTGTCGCCGGCGCTCTATCTGATGGGATGTGCGCTACTGAGCCTCGCCGCGCTGTTCGTCGCGCGCACGCGGCTGAAAATGCGCTGACGCGAGAAACGGCGGCGCAGCGAGGCGCCGCCGAAACCGCCGGACTCGGTGCGACTCGGCCCGTCGCGGCATCGCTGCCGCGCGGGCCGCGCGCCGTTTACGGCGCCGGGTTCGGCTGCCGTTCGTGCAATGCGTCGATCTCGGCAAGGATCTCGTCGGACAGCGTCACGTCGACGCTGCCGATGTTTTCCTTCAACTGCTCGAGCGACGTCGCGCCGACCAGGTTGCTGCGCACGAACGGGCGGCTGTTGACGAACGCAAGCGCCAGTTGCGCGGGCGACAGCCCGTGACGCTGCGCGAGCGCGACGTAACGCGACGTCGCCTCGACGGCCTGCGGCTTGCTGTAGCGCTGGAAGCGCTCGAACAGCGTGATGCGCGCGCCGGCCGGACGCGCGCCGTTCTCGTACTTGCCCGACAGCCAGCCGAACGCGAGCGGCGAATACGCGAGCAGGCCGACGCCGTCGCGATGCGTGAACTCCGACAGCCCGTTCTCGAACGTGCGGTTCAGCAGGCTGTACGGATTCTGGATGCTCGCGATACGCGGCAGCCCGAGCCGCTCGGCCGCGCGCAGGAACTGCGCGACACCCCATGGCGTTTCGTTCGACACGCCGATCGCGCGCACCTTGCCGGCCTTCACGAATTCCGCGAGCACACCGAGCGTTTCCTCGATCGGCACCGTGTACGCGTCGTCGACCCACGGATACGCGGGACGGCCGAAGGTGGTCGTGCTGCGATCAGGCCAATGCAGCTGGTAGAGATCGACGTAGTCGGTCTGCAGGCGCTTGAGGCTGCCGTCGAGCGCTTCGGTCAGGTTCTTGCGGTCGAACTGGTTGCCCTCGCCGCGAATATGACGCGGATTGTGCGGCTGCCTCGCCGGCCCGGCGATCTTCGTCGCGAGCACGATGCGGTCGCGCTGCGCGCGATGCTGCGCGATCCAGGTGCCGATGTACTGCTCGGTGCGGCCCTGCGTGTCGGGCTTCGGCGGCACCGGATACATCTCCGCGGCATCGATCAGCGTCACGCCGTGTCCGAGCGCGTAGTCGATCTGCTCGTGCGCGTCGCGCTCCGAATTCTGCTCGCCCCACGTCATCGTGCCGAGACCGATCAGGCTGACCTCGATGCCCGAATCGCCGAGTGTGCGGTATTCCATGCTGTTCCTGTCGCGTCAGTGGAAAGCAGGAACGCTATCACATTGAAGCCACTGCTTCAGATGGGCCCCGCGCACGCTTACAAGCGGCCTTCGGGCGCTGCTCCCCACGCTCACGCACCCGCCCGGACGGGGGGTGTCGCCCCCCTCCCGTCACTGCGGCCGCTGGATGAAGCAGGTCGCCGACGCGTGCGCGACGATCTTGTCGTCCGGCGTCTTCAGCGTGCCCTCCGCGACGCCCAGCGAACGCGACAGGTGAATCACGCGCCCTTCCGCGATCAGCTCGACGTCGCGCGGCACGGGCCGCAGCATTTTCACGTGCAGATCGACGGTGCCGTAACCGACGCCCGCGTCGAGCATCGAATGCACCGCGCACCCGGTGACCGAATCGAGCACCGTCGCGGCGAACCCGCCGTGCACACCGCCCAACGGGTTCAGGTGCCGGCCGTCCGCCCGCGCCGAAAACTTCACGTAACCGAGCTCGACGTCGAGCGGACGCATCGGGATCGTCTCGGAAATCGATGCAAGGGGCGCGTCGCCCGACACGGCGGCGCGCAGCAGATCGAGGCCAGACAGGGAAAGCGGGTTCATCGGGTTGTCTCCGGGTTGAAAGCGCGTCGCCGCGCGAGTAAGTTCTAAATTGGAACTCATTATTGTCAGCGATGCCGGCCGTTGTCAACGCGGCTACGCCCATTGCGACCGAAGGCGGGTTCTATAATCGAACCCGCTATTTCGCTGAACCGCCGCACGACCGCCGCAAGAGGCAAGAGACTCGACGTTGACGTCCTCCTCTTCCTAAAGGGAGAGGATTCCCACACCTGGCGATGCACGTCCGCATCGGAGAATGTTCAACGCAGCGTTGATATCACGATCATGCTCGACACCACAGTCACTGCAGGGCCATTCTCTTACTCGCAGTCCCGCGATATCTTTCGGCCGCGTCGTGCTGTCTTTCGATCCGCACGACGAACAGGACTGGGTCGAACCGCTTTCGTCCACTTCCTCGAACGTGGCTCCGTGCGCGATCGCTTTGTAGCGGAGCGTGTTTCGGAAGGACGACCAGGACGCGTCGTAGACGCTTTTCGCCATCCTGGTTCTGGCAAGTTTTGCGGCCGACACGTTGCCGACCGCGATGTAATCGAAACGCCGCACCAGATCAAGCGCGAGCTTATGCTGGAAGTCGGCGCGGGCATTCGCGATCTTGGCGTGCAGCTTCGCGATATGCCGCTTGTGCTTTCGCGCCCGTTGCGCCTTCGCCAGCTTTTCCGCGGCTCGTCGACCGAACT